>Ga0082212_10007350_pt1 | contig 14589 bp, 17 predicted proteins | sample TergutNt197P3_FD_71548 | JGI IMG/M metagenome (GOLD analysis project Ga0082212, IMG submission 71548) | Neocapritermes taracua P3 segment gut microbial communities from Petit-Saut dam, French Guiana - Nt197 P3 | ecosystem: Host-associated > Arthropoda: Insects > Digestive system > Gut ... | reverse complement strand
GTCCGGATTGTTTTTCTCTTTTATTGATTCAAAAATTTCCTGCACCGAGTTAAAAACAATGTCTTCGGAAATATTGTGTATCTCCATATCAGGTCTCCCTTATCCAGAATTTCTCTTTACAGAGTATATCAGATAATTCATGCGATGTCTCTACTTTTTCGCAAAATTCCGGGCGCACGAATATTCTGATAGTATACAGGGTTTTTACAAATGAATCCAGTGTCTTTGCGTTAAAAGCGCTCGAACTTTCGGCAAAATTGCGGTCCTCGTCGGTCACAAAAAGGCCTGTTTCAAATGAAATAGGCTCGGGCACGTCAATGATCAGGTCTTCAAGGGAGAGGGGTATGCCCACCCGGCGCAGTTCTTCGGCAAGCCGCTGCTCGTAGCGGGAACGCATGCCGATGTCCCTGAGGCAGGCATGATCCGCCTCGTCGAAGCCGATTTCAGCCGCCGCAGAATACAGCCTGCCGTTCCACACCGCGTCGGCGAGTGCGCTGCCGGTTTTTTCGGTCAACAGGGCAAAAAGGGTCTGATCATCAAGGCCGTACAGCTCTTCGGCGGCTATTGACCCCGATTCCAGGCAGTTAATCAGGGCTTTTTTGATCATTGAGGTGGCTGCCCGTACCTGCCTGTGCCAATAAACCGTCCGGTACATCAGGTATTTGGAAAAAAGTATCGCCTCGACGTTGGGAATCAGGCGGGAATCGATGTCGGCGCCCCTTTCAGCGCTTGGCACGAGCCGCGAAAAGATAAAATCTACGTCCTGCTCCCCGTACGGAACGCCGCAGCAGCGGGCGTCGCGGTTCAGATAGTCGAGTTTGTCCGGATCGAGGCAGCCGGAGAGGAGACGGCGGTAGAACAGCAGTTCGGCGCTGTCGCCGGGGAGTTCCCGGTCGACAATCGCCGCCGCCATCTCCGGGTCGGCCCCGCACTTTCCCACCAGGCGCCGCAGCGGGTCTTTGAGGATCAGGCCGCCGGTAAGGGATTCGTGGGAACGCAGGGGCAGCTCCTTGAGCGAGTGGGTGTAGGGGAAATGGCCCAGATCGTGGAGCAGGCAGGCGCAGAGGAAGGACAGCGCCCCCTCGCGGCTGATCCACGACGCAGAGCCGTCCCTGGCGAGGTTTTGCAGCAGCCGCCGCCCCAGGTGGTACACCCCGATAGAATGGCTGGCGCGGGTATGGGTCGCCCCCGGATAGACCCGGTGCACGGGGCCGAGCTGCAGGATTCGGTGCAGCCGCATGAACGGGGAGGAATCGGTCAGCGCCGCAAGTTCCTCGGTAAAATAGGTATGCCCCCACAAAAAATCGCGCACAGGACAGGTAAAACCTTCCGATAAAACAGAGTAAATAGATAATCCCATTGCTGTAGATCATAGAATATTTTCTCCGAATATTCTATTCTTTATAGTAGAGGCAGGAAGGATTGAGAACCGCAGTTTTTACGCTACTGTTTCTCTGTACGGCCGGTATTCTCATTTCCCAGAGTATGGGGGAGGGGTCGCCGATGGAGCCGTTCCAGCGGGGTTCAATCCCCGAAGAACTTCTGCGCCCCCGCAGAGATGAAGCCCCCCGCTATCCGGTGGACATGGTTATCGGGCCGCTGGGGCAGGGCAGCGCGCCCAGAGAGGCATACGAAACCGCGAGAAGGGCCGCCGAAGCCCTGCTGGCGGGGTCGATGAGCGCGCCGATTCTTTCTACGGTGAACAGGGTGTTTCTTGAAGGCTGCATGAGCGCGCTGAACGGGATCAACCCCCGGTTTTTCCGCCTCGGCGGGGGCCGGGAAGAGCCGGACGGTTCGGTCTCCTTTCTGGTGCGCTTTGCGGGAAGGGAAGAAGGCATAACCGGCGAACTGTTTGTCCGCCTGGAGGAACGCCGCGCCGCCGCTGTTCCTCAGCAAAGCGAGCCTGAGCCTGAGCCGGCAGAGGAAGGCGGCGAGCAGGAACCGCCGGAACTGGCGGAAGACGGCGGGCAGCCGCAGATGATAGAAGCCGCCGCAGAAGATGGAGGGCAGACGGAAACCGGGGAAGAAGCGGCTGCCGCGCCTGAAGAGCAGGCAGCGCCGGTGAACGTTCCGGTTGAACGAGTATGGGTTTTTGAAGACTTAATTTTGGAAGAGGCAAGAAGCCGCGAGGAGGAAAACAGGGAAAGCCGCCACCGCTTTGATTTTTCACCCTATGAGAGGTTTTTTTAAAAATTATGGCAACACCGGTAAAACTTATTGAAAAAGAATTTTTGCTCAAAGTCCTGTACGACGAGCAGCTTCCCGTTATTTATCACAAGGATCGCCTTGAGTACATTTTTTATCTTGACAAGCCCGTGAAAAGCGTTTTGTTTTTCAAAACAGGACAGCACATCAGAAAACTGAGGGTTAGGGACAATATAGAATTAAAATTTGACTACCGGGGCCAGGTGATCATCTTTACCGTGGAAATTCTCACCATAAAGGATACGGATATCACCTGCACGGTGCCGGATTTTCTGTACAAGAACCTTGGCCGCTCCTATTCACGGGTCGGCCTTCCGCCGGAAATGCAGGTGCGCTTTACCTTTCTCGGCGATCGCTACGATCTTTCCTTCCCCAAACTCCAGCAGTACGACACTGTGGAGATGGGCAATTTTATTGAGAGCATAGACCCGCGAAACCTTTCCGGCCTAATCGATCAGATGGCGGCGTGGATAAGAAATTACGCGTCGGGGTACAAGCTGGTGCTGTTTAAAGACGTTAGGCCATCCACCGTCGATGAACGGATCATTGCCGAAACCGGCAAGGCCCTGTACCTCCCCACAACCAAAGGTGGCTTTCCGCTGACCGATCCCTTTCCCCGCAAAAAAATCATTACCGAAGAGATGTTTTTCCGCTATCTTGAAACCACCGGGGTGGGGACCGGTTTTCTTGGCGCGGCGTGCGCCCGCTTTATCAGGGCGAAAGTGGACGAGGGAATTTTTTCCGATGCCTGGATTCCGATCCTCTTCCATGAATATGTGATTGGCTATATTCACATCTGGATCAGCGATGCGGGAAAGCCGCCCTTTGATTACAAGGTAGTTGAGACCATGTTCCTGTTCACCAAGGTGCTGGCGCACTCGCTTGAGATCAACGGCTATTTTGAACAGGGAAAAATCAGAAATAATTTTTTTGACGGCAAGGTTATCGACATCAGCGCGTCCGGACTGCTTTTTACCTATCCCCATTCCGATCTTTCTTCTGCCCTGCTGCCCGAAACAAAACTGATGGTAAGCATCGACACCCCGGACCGCGACCTTGCAGTAAATACCGAAATCATCCGCCGCTTTAAAGATAGTTCGCACGGCTACTTCGGTTGCCAGTTTTCGGAAATGGAACAGGACGACCTTCGTTTCCTTTTTGAATTCATCTACGGCAAGCCCTTCACCGAGTTTGACGCAAAATTCCTCGCCGGCCAGGTGTAGGAAAGCGATTTATTGTCAAATACTCCACACAGAGGCACAGAAGCGCAAAGGACACAGAAGAAAATAGAGGTTTATACCTTCCTGACTTTCCTAACCTCCGTGCCTTTGTGCCTCCGTGTGAGAAATTTTCAACTATTTCAATATAACAACGGTGCGGCCGAAGCCGCCTAGCTCGGGGCGGGAGAAAAAATAGTCGGCGACGGCGGGTTCGTTTTTCAGCCAGTCGTGAACGCCTTTTTGCAAAATTCCGTCCCCCTTGCCGTGGACGACGGCGAATTCCCCCAGCCCGTGCAGCAGCGCGGCGTCTACCTGGCGGCGCAGTTCTTCGCGGGCTTCGTCCAGCCGCATGCCGCAAAGGTTGATCTCGCCGCGGGCTGCGGACTGCGCGGCAAGGTCCACCGCGACGGACGGCCTGAGCCGGGGGGAGGGGGCGGCGGGGATCAGTTCCCGTTCGGGAAAACTTACCTTGAGCGAGCCGATTTCCACGATCCATGCGCTGCCTGCGCCGTCTTTGCCGGAACTTTTTTTTCCTTTGCGGACAATAACGCCGCGCCGCCTTTGTTCTCCGGCGTATACTTCCATGCCGGGGGCGAACATTCCGGCGGCTTCGCCGTGCGATGCGGCGCCGCGCTGCGCCTGATTTTCCGCACGGCGGCGTTCTTCGGCAATGGCACGTTCCTCCTCTTCCAGCGCCGCCTCTTCCGCCTCGACCGTGCGGGCAAGCTCGCCCAGAAAATCCTTTACTTTCAGGGTTTTCTCGCGGCTCAACTCTCCTTCCCGCAGTTCCCGCACGAGGTTTTCCAGGGTTTTCCGGCTTTCGTCCAGCAGCAGACGGAGTTTTCCCGCGAGGCCGGCCTTGAGTTCCAGTTCCTTTTGCCGCAGCCTTAGCGCCTTCAAATCGGTCGAGCGGCGGTCGTCTCTCAGCCGGGACTCTTCCAGCCGCGCCTGTTCGGTAAGGGCGTCAAGCTCAAAGTGCTTTTCCTTTAGCCCGCTGATCAGGGCGGAAACGTCGGAATGTCCCGAATCCAGATAATCCTTTGCCCGCGAGACAATGTCGGCGGGCAGTCCGTTTCGCCCGGCAATTTCCAGGGCGCGGCTTTCGCCGGGTATGCCCGTTATGATCCGGTAGGTGGGGGAGAGTGTCTTCGCGTTAAATTCCACGGAGGCGTTTTCCACTGCCTGGCGGCTGTAGCCGTAATTTTTCAAAATGCCGTGATGGGTGGTGACGATAAGCCGGGTCTTTTTTTCGATGAGGCGGTCGAGTATCGCCATGGCGATGGCGCTGCCCTCCTGCGGGTCGGTGCCGGAGCCAAGCTCGTCCAGCAGCGCCAGGGAGCGATCGGTACAGTGGGCGATGATGCCGGCGATGTTGGTGATATGGGCGGAAAAGGTTGAAAGCGACTGCCCGATCGACTGCTCGTCGCCGATGTCGGCAAAAACGCCGTCAAAAACCGGCAGGGCGGTTCCTTCCGCCGCCGGCAGGGCAAGGCCGATCTGGTTCATCATCGCAAAGAGGCCCGCAGTTTTTAATGCTACCGTCTTGCCGCCGGTGTTCGGTCCGGTGATGATCAGCGCCCGTGTTTCGGCGCCTTTCGGGGCGGTTTCCATTGCCAGGTCGATGGGGACGGCGTTTTTGATAAGGGGATGCCGCGCCTGCACAAGCGCCATGCGTGACAGGTCGTTGTCCGGGGCAAAAGTCCCCGAAGTTTCCAGCGCGTACCGCGCCTTTGCCATTAACACCTCAACGCTTAATATCGCCGCGTGAAACGTTTTCAGTTCTTCGCCGTATTGGGCAATGCGTTTTGTTACATCGAGCATTATTTTGCGGATTTCGGCGTCAAGTTTCCGGTTTTCGATGAGGATCTCGTTGTTCTTTTCGACGACATCTTCCGGCTCGATAAAAACGGTCTGGCCGCTGGATGACAGCTCGTGCGCTATGCCCCGTATCCTTCCGCGAAAGTTCGCCTTTACCGCCAGCACGGTTCTGCCGTCCCGCTGCGAGGGCAGGCTGGATTGCAGCATACGCCGGGTGTCTTCGTCGCCGGTATAGCGGGAGACCGCCGTTTCCAGAGCGGCCTTGAGCTTCTGTATCCGCTGCCTGATCGCCCGCAGTTCCGGCAGATCGCGGAGCTTCCCCTCCCGGTCCATCACGCGGAAAACGGCGGCGGCAACCTCCCCGCAGGGCGGCACCTCACCCAGCATTTCCGCGAAAACCGGCTGCGGCAGAAGCCATTCCCGCAGTTCTCCGCCGCGTTCGGCGAACAGGCCGATGGCGCAGGCTTCGCCGGTTTCAAGGCAGATTCCCTCCACGCCCAGCCGCTGCAGCAGGAAGCCGATTGCCGGCAGATACCGCTTCGGATCATTTTCTTCGCCCATGCGGGCAATTATCGCCTTGACCGCCTCTTTTATTTTAGCGACGGCGGCAGGATCGTCCAAAGGCGTTTCCCGGAGAATCATCTCCGAGGCTTCCTCGCTCATGGCAAGGACGGCAAGCCGCTGGAGTATACTGCCGAACTCAAGGAGCTGTAATGTTTTTAGTGTTAACGTATTTTTATCAATCGGCATTGTTCTTGCCCGAAAGCTCGTCATGGATCCGCAGAAAACTTTCGTACCGATCCTCGTGGATAACGCCGGCGGCCACGGCTTCCATGACCTTGCATCCCGGCTCTGTCCGGTGGGAACAGGAGAGGCCGTAGGAACATTTTCCCGCGAGCGGGGCAAATTCCCGCATATTCACAATCAGTTCGCCGGGGCCGATTCCGTCTGGCACAAAGCGCCGTATCCCCGGCGTGTCGATAAGCCATGCGCCGTCGATCTCCACCATAAAGGCGAGGGTGGTGGTGTGGTTGCCCCGGTCGTATTTTTCGTTAATGGTTCCGGTTTTAATGTTCAGCTTTGGCATAAGGGCGTTGATTAGGCTGGATTTACCCACCCCCGACTGCCCGGTTAAAACGGAACGTTTTCCGCCGATACGCCGCCTGAGTTCGTCAAGGCCCTCGCCGGTCTTTGCGGAAATTTCGAGTACCTCATAACCGATGTGCCGGAATTCTTCCAGCCGCTCATCGACATCAAGATCATCGTATTCCAGGTCGATTTTGTTGCAGACGATGAGCGCCGGAATTTCCGCGATGTCCGCCTGCAGCAGCACCCGGTCAAGAAAACGCGGTCTGAACGGCGGCGACACGGGAGTCGTCATGCAGAGAACCTGGTCGACATTCGCCGCGAGCAGTTGGGTACAGGAACCTTTCTGGTTAAAGCGGCTGAAATAATTTTTTCGCCCTTCCAGCGCGACAATCATCTCTCCTTCCAGTGTCACCCGGTCGCCCGGCGCGAGGGGGTTGTAGAAACCTTCAGCGTTTTTAAGGATCTTTCCCTTTATTCTACATTCGAGGGTCCCCTTTTCTACTAGCACGGTGAAAACATTGCGGGAGCCGCTGATTATTATGCCGGACTGACTCACCTTTCCTCCAGCAGCGAGAGATCGAAGCCAAGGCTGTCCGCCCAGCTTGTCCATGATGCTTCCGGCTCGCCGGTTCCGGTGAGAATTAAACGGCCTCGCGGGGGATTTTCCGGATGTGCGGCTTCGGCGTCCAGCGCCTCTATGCGGTGGGTTATTCCTTCGACAGAATCAAAAACGGTAATGTCCGGGGAGGATTCCCGCCGGAAGTCTTCGAGCAGAAAGAGAAAGTGGGTACAGCCCAGCACCAACGTATCCAGGCCGTCGGCGCGGAATTGTTCCAGGTAGCCCCGCACCATCTCCGTTTTTTCTTCCGCCGTTGCAAGGTGGATGCGGTTTTCGATAAATTCAACGAGTTCCGGGGCGGCTATGCCGACAATTTCCCCGCCGCCGAAATGCGCGGCAAGTTCCCTGATGTACGGCTGGCGGATCGTAAGCTCGGTTCCCAACAGGCCGATTTTTCCGGTTTTAGATGTCAGCGCGGCGGGCTTTACCGCCGGAACCGTTCCCACAAAGGGAAGGCCGGGAAAACTTTCACGCAATTCCGAAAGCGCCGCAATGGTGGCGGTGTTACAGGCAATTACGGCTATTTTCGGATTGAACGTCCGGATAAGCCTTCCCACAAGGGCGCGGAGGATGGCGACAAGCTCTTCTTTTTCGCGCCTGCCGTAGGGAAAATGCTGCCGGTCGGCAAGGTACACGATGCTTTCGCCTGGATTCCGCTGTAGGAAATGGCGGCAGTAAGGTATGCCGCCGATGCCTGAGTCCAGAAAAAGTATGGGACGTTCCGTTGCCATCAGTTGAATAAATTATCGAAAGCGGCCTTTGCCGCGCCTGCTTTTTCCATGCTTTTTTTATGACCGGCCGTTTCGCTCCGGTACTTTTGGTCAAATGAAAACCAGTCGCAGAAGTTGCCCCGCTCCTTGTCTGCCACCGGTTCGGCGTTTGTTTCGGAACAGTCGCCCCGCGCGCCGGAAAGGTAGAAGCGGCAGTGCCGGCAGGAGCGAAGATCCTTTCCGCAGCCGGCGCAGCGGATTCCTCGGCCAATGGGTTCCGCTTCGGTTACAGGTGTTCCGCAATACCAGCACATGGCTAATCTTACCAGCCGCCGCACTGGTTTGCAAGCGGAAATTATGATAGTATTAACCATGTTTACCATTAGCCCTTGCGCGGCGGGCTGCGGACGCTCGGCAATCAGCGGCTCCAATTTATGCTTTATCCATCAGGTAAACCAGGAACAGGAAATTACGCGGATCGTTACCGGCATCACCGGCAATGAAACGATAAGGGACATCGTCGCATCGGGAATGCATTTTACCGGCGTTGATTTTTCGCGCCACCGGTTTTATGGCTGTAATTTCCGAGAATCGGTTTTTTCAAAATGCGATTTTTCCGGCGCAGTTATGCGGATGTGTTTTTTTGACTTTGCCGAATTCACCGGCTGCGACTTTTCAAAAACAGACCTGCAATTTTTATCGTTTGCCGGATCCCGTATTACAGCAGGCAATTTTGAAGGATCTGATCTGATCCATGTAAATTTTCTGGGAGCGGCGGTTTCCGGATCTTCCTTCAGCAATTCAAATTTATACAACAGCCGCTTTATTGAAGCCGAACTGGAAGAATTAAAATTCATCGACTGCAATCTGAAGCGGACAAATTTTATCAGCGCCCGTCTGAAGGAAGTGATCTTCAGATCGTCGAACACCGGGGAAGCGGTGTTTGAACCGGAAGAGCCATGAAGCTTTTTTTCCATTACTGCTCGTTTGGTTTCAGCAACTGTTATGTGCTGGGCGATAACGACATATCAAAAGCGATAATCATCGATCCGGGCAGCATGGATGCGCAGATTCTTGAGTACATAGAGAGAAACGATTTTTTTCTGGAAGCAGTGCTGATAACCCATGATCATCCCGGCCATGTGCACGGCCTGCGGACATTGCGGCGGATATACCAGACAGAGATTTTTGCCATCAACCGCACGGTGATGGATTTTAAAACAACGCAGGTAAAGGACGGCGACATACTCAACATCGGCCCGTTTGCCGCCGAGGTAATCTCGGTTCCCGGTCATTCCGCCGATTCGGTAGTGTACCGTATCGGCAGCCTTCTGTTCACCGGCGATGTTTTAACGTCGGGCCTGGTTGGAACCACCGACAGCGCCTACGGCACCAAGACGCAGATTAACTCGCTGCGGAGCCGCCTGCTCTCCCTTCCCGGCGACTATACGGTACTGCCCGGCCACGGCCCGCCTTCGACGCTGGAAGCGGAACGCCGCTACAACGTGGGGATCAACCAGTACAGCGAATCGCAGAACCGCCGCCCTCCTTTCAAACTGACCCTGTAACCATGGCTTGCGTCCCTTTGCCCCATGTGGGTATAGTAAAGATAAGGAGATAATAATGGCAGCGAGAGACGAAAAAGCCCCCGGGGCTTTACAGGTGGTTATTGTTGACGGAAACGGCAAAGAGTGGGGCAGGATATTCGCCAATTCCAAACAATTCAGCTCCGGCAGCGTGGGCTTTTACGGAAACGGCAAACTGCACAACCCCGATAACCCCGAAGCCCGCTACCAGTGCGGCCTTACCTTTACCCTGATAGGCTCAAAGGAAAAATAGCGGCTTGTCGGCGGTGTTCCGCCTTTCGAATACATATACATGGGTTTTTTTGAAATAGTATTGATAGCAATCGGGCTGTCAATGGATGCGTTTGCCGTCTCAATAACGCTGGGCTTATCGGTAAAAAAACCGACATTACTTCAGAATTTAATTCCGGGAATCTATTTCGGGCTTTTTCAGGCATTAATGCCTTTTATCGGTTTTCTTTCCGGAACGCTTTTTGCCGCCAGAATACAGGCGTTTGATCACTGGGTTGCCTTCGCGCTTCTTGGTTTTATCGGCGGCAAAATGATAAAAGACAGCTTCTCCAAAGACAGGGAAAAAGCCGCTGAAAACCCGTTCAGCTTTTTTAAAATGCTGCTTCTGGCAATAGCGACAAGCATTGACGCATTGGCGGTTGGAGTAACATTTGCCTTTTTTGAAATCAATATTTTTACCGCAATAACGATCATCGGCCTGACAACATTCGGCATATCCGCCGCCGGCGTTAAAATTGGAAATATTTTCGGAGAAAAATATAAATCAAAAGCAGAATTTGCCGGGGGCGCGGTCCTTGTGCTGTTGGGAATAAAGATACTCGTTGAAAACCTGTTTTTTGGCGGCGGCTGAAGGAGTGTTGATGCTGATAATAAACATTGCATTAATGGTTTTGGGAATGTTGCTGCTGGTAAAAGGCGGCGACTTGCTGGTGGACGGAGCGTCGAGCCTTGCAAGGCGTTTTAATGTTTCCGAACTGGCGATAGGCCTTACCATTGTTGCCTTTGGAACATCCGCGCCGGAATTGGTAGTGAGCCTTTCGGCAACTCTCGGCTCGAACCCCGAAATCGCCCTGGGAAACGCCATCGGCAGCAGCAACGTTAATTTGTTTGTCATTCTCGGCATTACCGGAATCCTTGCGCCCGTGGCCGTCCAGCGGAATACGATCCGTTTTGAAATTCCGTTTTCCCTGTTTGCCGCCGTCCTTCTGCTGGCATTGGCAAATTTTTCCTTTCTGCCGGGTAACGGCAGCCGCATAACCCGCATTGAAGGCGTCATCCTTCTCCTGTTTTTTGGCTTGTTTATTTTTTTCGTTTTCCGCGGCATGAAAAACAGCGGGACTTCCGCCGGGAAGCAGCCGGCAAAAACCATTTCAACAGCAAAAACCGTATTTTTTATTGTTCTGGGGCTGGTTTTTCTTGCGGCAGGGGGAGAAGTTGTCGTCAGGTCCGCTGTTGTTTTGGCAGAAGCCCTGCACATAAGCAAAAAAGTTATCGGACTCACGATTATCGCAGTGGGAACTTCGCTGCCGGAACTGGTAACGTCTATTACCGCCATTGTAAAGAAAAGCGAAGACCTTGCACTGGGGAACATCATCGGATCGAACATTTTCAATATTCTGCTCATTTTGGGGGTATGCTCTACCGTGCGCCCGATGGAATATTCGCCTGTTTTTAACCGGGACATTTGCCTGCTGATACTCGGCACGGCGCTTTTGCTTGTTGCAATGGTCACCGGAAAAAAACGGAAACTCGACCGCTGGGAGGCCGCCATTCTGGTTTTGATCTACATAGGATATGCTATTTACATGGTAATGCGGAATGAATAAGTGTTAAACGAGTGTGAAACGGAGATCGTCTAGGATAACCACTGCCCGCTGTTGGGTAAATGAAAATACGCTAATTCCTTACCACGTAAGGAATTAGCTCGTTGCCCGGAAGAAGACTTGAACTTCCATACCACTGAAGGCACTAGTACCTGAAACTAGCGTGTCTACCAATTCCACCATCCGGGCATCTTGTAACTACTTTTCTGCTTACTTTATGCCGCAACGGGCAGCATATTGCATAATCATAGTGAATCTGCGATAAAAGTCAAGGCTGAAAGCCCAAATCCCCCGATTTTGCGAAAAAACTGCCAAAATGGGATTTTTCCCAAAATTGTATGGAATTTGCCAAAAAGTGCTTGACCAAATTGACATTTTTCGATATTTTTTGCAGACAGTGTAAATTCGCGGAAGTGTCCCCAAAAACGGACGGGTTTGGGGGGTTCTGCCCTTGTAGCTCAGTTGGCAGAGCATATCCATGGTAAGGATAAGGTCATCAGTTCGATTCTGATCGAGGGCTGACGAAAACTTCTACGAAGTTTTCGTCTTGGAGTTTTGCTATGCAAAACTCCAGGCAGCAATGCACAAGGGAAATAAGTCCCTGTGTTAAATAGTTTTGTGAGGTTTTGGTATGGCGAAAGGCAAAAAGACAGCGGTGGAACTGATAGCCCTGCAGTGCAGCGAGTGCAAACGGCGTAATTATACTACCAGTAAAAACCGCCGGAATATCCAGGAAAAGCTGGAATTCAATAAGTATTGTCCCTTCGACCGGAAGCACACGGTCCACAAGGAGACAAAAATAAAATAAGTGTGTGGAGTTTAGCATAGCTAAACTCCAGAGGCAATCAAAAAAAACTTGTGTTTTTTTTGATTGACTAGGCGTATAGCTCAGTTGGTAGAGCGGCGGTCTCCAAAACCGCAGGTCGTGGGTTCGAAGCCTACTGCGCCTGAAAGCGGCAACGGCGCCGCCAAGGAAAAGGGAAACCATGAAGAAGATCATTCAATTTGTCAAAGAATCGTACGCCGAACTGCGGAAGGTAATATGGCCGAGCAGGGAAGATGTTATCAGCTCGGTAAAGGTCGTCATCATTTCTACCATTATAGTCGCGGCAGTGCTGGGCCTGGTAGATGTTCTTCTGCTTTTCGGCATTAGGGCAATATTTTAGCTGGACAAAGGAAAACAATGGCTACAGGCTGGTACGTTCTCCATATCTATTCGGGTTATGAGAACAAAATCGAAAAAGCTATCCGCATGATGGTCGATAACGGCGAGCTCGACAAGGAAGTCGTCCGCGACGTGAAGATCCCCTGCGAGGAGGTTGTCGAGGTAAAGGACGGCAAAAAACGTACCTTATCAAAGAAATTTCTCCCCGGTTACATCCTTGTGGAACTGGACCTTTCCGATGTCGATATGGGCTGGAAGGAACCCTGCTCCAAAATCAAGAAAATCCAGGGTGTTACCGGTTTTGTGGGAACCCCCGCCGGCAAAAAGCCCCAGCCGCTCACCGGCGACGAGGCCCGCGCCATTTTGCAGAAAACCGGCGAAATAAAAGGCGAGCGCCCCGTCCGCGCCCGCCAGAGCTTTTCCCCGGGCGAGCAGGTCAAGATCATCGATGGGCCTTTTGAATCGTTTACCGGAACTATCGACGATGTGAACCATGAGAAAAACAAGCTCAGGGTAATGGTAGGAATTTTCGGCAGAAGCACGCCTGTGGAAGTGGACCTTCTCCAGGTGGAGAAACTATAAAACGTGTTACGTTTTAAATATATAAGTGGGAGACAGCCGGATTTGGCTGTCGGCATGGAGTTTCGCTCTGCGAAACTCCACGTGAACAATGTGCTTTGAAAAAGCACCTTGTTCACGCGACCACAAGGAGCATTAAATGGCAAAGAAAAAGGTAACAGCTTACATCAAGCTGCAGTGCCCGGCGGGAAAGGCAACGCCGGCGCCGCCTGTCGGGCCTGCTTTGGGCCCACACGGGGTCAGCGCGCCGCAGTTTGTCCAGCAGTTCAACGACCGGACAAAAAATCTGGAACCGGGGCTTACCATCCCCGTGGTGATCACCGTCTATGGAGACAAATCGTTCACCTTTATCCTCAAGACGCCGCCTGCGGCCGTCCTGATCAAAAAGGCAATCGGCCTGGAAAAGGGGTCGGCGGAGTCCCACAAGGCCAAGGTCGGCAAAATCAAGCGGGCGCAGGTCGAGGAGATCGCCAAGCAGAAGATGGCGGACCTTTCCGCCAACGACCTTGAGGCCGCAGTGAAGATCATCGCCGGAACGGCGCGGTCGATGGGCGTGGAGGTGGAGCAATGAAGCGCGGAAAGAAATACCGGGATACGGTAAAGAAATACGATCCGGCCGCCACCTACGGCCTCGACGAGGGGCTGGCGCTGGTAAAGACGATGGCGTTTGCCAAATTCGACGAAACCGTGGATCTGTCGGTCAAACTGAATCTGAAAAAGAGCCAGTCCGTGCGCGACACCGTGGTGCTTCCCAACCAGTTCCGGGGCGAGAAAAAGATCCTCGTGTTCTGCAAGCCCGAAAAGGAAAAAGAAGCCCAGGATGCCGGCGCGACGTTTGTCGGGGCGGACGACCTGATCGAAAAGGTAAAGGGCGGCTGGACCGATTTTGACGTGGCGGTGGCTACCCCCGACATGATGAAGGACGTCGGCAAGCTCGGCATGGTGCTGGGGCGCAAGGGGCTGATGCCCAACCCCAAGACCGGCACGGTAACGTTCGACCTGAAGGGCACCCTGGCGGAACTGAAAAAGGGCCGCACCGAGTTCCGCGCCGACAAGACCGGCGTGGTTCACTTGGCCGTGGGCAAGGTTTCCATGGAGCCGAAGCTGCTCAACGAAAACGTCAAGGCGGTTGTCGCCGAGATCAAGCGGAAACGTCCGGTGGATGCCAAGGGCGAGTTCATCAGGACGGTGTCGGTGGCGTCGACCATGGGGCCCGGCGTGTGGGTTTCCATCACGGAAGAATAGGAGAATATTATGGCTATCGTAGCGAAAAAGATACAGGAAAGCAAAACCAAAGCCATCGGGCAACTGAAAGAATCCTTCGGTGTTTCGGAAGATTTTATTTTCACCGATTACCGAGGGCTTACCGTGGAACAGATCACCAACCTTCGCAAGAACCTCCGCGCCAAAGAAGTCGAGTACAAGGTAATAAAAAACAACTTTGCCCGGCTTGCCTTTGAGCAGCTTTCGCTTCCCGATGTGTCGTCCTGCCTTGTCGGGCCGACGGCGGTGGCGATTGCCCCCAAAGATTCAAGCGAGGTGGCGAAGATACTCTTTGATTTTGCCAGGGAAACCCCCGCGCTGAAGGTAAAGGGGGCGCTTGTCGCGGGGACGCTGTACGACAAGGTCCAGACCGAGGCATACTCCAAACTGCCCGGCAGGCTGGAGCTTATTTCCATGCTGATGTCGGTGATGAACGGCCCGGCGCGGAACCTTGCCGCCGCCCTCAACGATGTCCCGTCGCGGCTGGGGCGGACGATCAA
>Ga0082212_10007349_pt1 | contig 14590 bp, 9 predicted proteins | sample TergutNt197P3_FD_71548 | JGI IMG/M metagenome (GOLD analysis project Ga0082212, IMG submission 71548) | Neocapritermes taracua P3 segment gut microbial communities from Petit-Saut dam, French Guiana - Nt197 P3 | ecosystem: Host-associated > Arthropoda: Insects > Digestive system > Gut ... | reverse complement strand
GGCAAAATTATTTCTTTCAAACGGCTTATCCGGCAGGTTTGAAGAAATTGATTGTTCTGAGAATGTTGTGGTTATCAGGGAATGAATGAAAAACCCGTCATCCCGCGCTTGACGCGGGACCCCCTGAAAAACAATACTTATTATCAGGGGATCCCGCGTCAAGCGCGGGATGACGGACTCTCCCGAGGCGCTTTTGAGACAGCGAACTACTTCAACGACAAATAAAGCTCCTCTTTTTCAATAAAAACCAATTTTCCTTCGCGGGCGAGCCAGCCAATAGCGGCATAAATTTCTTTATCCGTCATTTTGAGCGACTTTTTCACCTCTTTCAGTGTTTTTGAATCTTCTTCGTTCAACACATTCCATACGCGCCCTGCGTCAATACCAATCTTTTCCAACATAATCTTTATTCTACCGGATACATTTCTTCGTATATTTTATTCCATTTCTCGTATTCGGCATTATTGCCCAAGCTGTAATAGATATTTTGCAGTGCATAGACGGCGGTATTGTCTTTCTCGTTCAATTGATAAGCCCTTTCAAAATAGGGGATGGCTTGTCTAAATAACTCGTCCACTTTTTTCTTTGCTTCATCATATAATTTAGCATCGGAAAGATTATCTGCTTCCGCTCGGGCTTCAATTCCTTTGTTGTAATAAATACGTCCCAAATGGGATAAAGCTTCGGGATAATCGGGGTTGATTTCCAAGGCTTTTTTCATGTTCGCAATTGCTTTATCGATTTCTTCGCTGTTTTCATAGATCAATCCCAATACATCGTACAACTGGGGATCGTTGGGAGAAACGTCAATCGCTTTTTGCAAATAATAAATCGCTTGGTCATTCTTTCCCCGACTGATATTGATATTTACCAGATTAAGCGTATAATACGTTTCCTGAGGAAATTTTTCAACACCTTGTTTTAATATGTTCTCGAAATTGACCGTATCTTCTTTCTGAGCATATTCGCTGGCTAATAATTGGTAAAAATCATTTTCCCTCCAACCCAAGTCTTTGATTTCGTTGAGGAGTTCGATAGCAGCATCCGGATCGGGAATTGCGGTTGCACAAAGAGCCGCATAATAACGAATCTGGATGTCATTGGTATCATTTGCCAATGATTTAAAGCTTTTATCATCTCCTGCAAAGATTGGAGATTTCGGCAGATCGCCGTAGAAGCGGAAATTTTCGTAGGCTTTTTGAAAATCTTTTTTCTCGTAGAAATGGCTGCCGGCATTGATATAATACGGACGGTTTGCCAACATAATTGCCCGAATGTCTTTTTGAAATCTCAACTTTACCTTTCCTTTTTCATCCGGAAGTTGATCCAATTCGTTGGCTTTCAAAAAATAAGGATAAATTTTCACTAAAGCCGGATACATTACATCCTCATTGGGCTGTTGTCCTAAAACTTCTTTCATCCTTTCCGTGTCCAGCACTTTGTCTTCCACTTTACCGGCTATGTACCAAGTTTCCGCATCGTCCATTGTTTCCGGATTCGTTAACGCGCCTTCAATGGCGGTTCTCGCCTCTTCAATATTCGGCTTTGTAGCCTTAATTTCATTTTTTGCAACATTCACAGCTTTTTTCTGCCCGAATGCAAATCCTACTGCAAAACATAATACAAATGTTAATACTAACTTCTTCATGTGAATTCTAATTTTTAAAATTAATTATTTTCTATATTATTATTTTCTTCTAACTGAGGTTCTTCCTCTTCTGAAACTACTTTGCATACCGAAGCGATTTCATCGTTCCGTTTTTCCAGATTAATCAATCGTACACCTTGTGTAGCGCGTCCGATGATATTCAAATCCGCTACTTTAACGCGGATCGTAATGCCTGATTTATTGATAATCATCAAATCGTTGTCGTCCGTTACACTCTTGATACTGACTAAAGAACCGGTCTTTTCGGTGATGTTCAAGGTTTTCACACCTTTTCCACCGCGATTGGTAATCCGGTAATCATCGATGCGGGAACGCTTTCCGTAGCCTTGTTCCGAAACGACTAAGATGGTTTCTTTTTCCGGATCTTTGATGCCGATCATACCGACCACTTCATCATCGTCGGGGTCTAAAGTCATACCCATTACGCCGGCGGCTACACGTCCCATACTCCGCACTTTGCTTTCATTGAAACGGATGGCGCGTCCGCGGCGGTTGGCAATCACTATTTCGTTGTGTCCGTTCGTCATTCTTACAGCAATTACTTCGTCGTCTTCGCGAATGGTGATGGCATTCACTCCATTCAGTCTCGGACGGGAATACGCTTCTAATTTTGTTTTTTTGATGATTCCTTTTTTCGTACAGAATATCAAATAATGAGACTCGACAAATTCCTTATCGTTTAAACGCTTGATTCGGACAAAGGCATTAACTTTATCGTCGGCATCGATATTCAGCAGATTTTGAATGGCGCGGCCTTTGGATGTTTTGGTTCCTTCCGGGATTTGATAGACTTTCAACCAGTAACATTTTCCTTTTTGCGTGAAGAACAGCATCGTAGCGTGCATGCTTGCCGGATAAATGTATTCTACAAAATCTTCTTCGCGGGTTTCGGAACCTTTCACACCGATACCTCCCCGGTTTTGCGCCTTAAATTCGGCCAAAGGCGTCCGTTTGATATATCCCAAATGGGAAATGGTAATAATCATTTCGTCGTCGGAATAGAAATCTTCGGGATTCATTTCTTCGGTGGCGTAAACAATATCCGTTTTCCGCACGTCGCCGTATTTATCCCTTATTTCGATTAACTCCTCTTTAATAATACTCATCAAAAGCTCTTCGTTGGACAAGATTTCTTTGAGATGGGCGATTAGTTTTTGCAATTCTTCGTATTCCGCATGGAGTTTATCCTGTTCCAAACCGGTCAACTGGCGCAAACGCATTTCTACGATGGCGCGTGCCTGAATATCCGTAAAGCCGAAACGGGCAATCAATCGTTCGGTCGCCTCATTCAGGCTTTTCGAAGATTTGATAATCGCAATCACTTCGTCGATATTATCCGAAGCGATAATCAAACCCTCTACGATATGCGCCCGCAGTTCCGCTTTTGCTAATTCAAACCGGGTGCGGCGAGTAACCACATCTACGCGATGATCCACAAAATAGCGAATCATGTCTTTCAGATTCAACAGGCGCGGGCGGCCATTCACCAAAGCAATGTTGTTAACACTGTATGACGATTGCAAAGCCGTTAGTTTATACAGTTTATTCAGTACTACGCTTGAATTAAAATCTTTTTTCACATCCACCACGATGCGCATTCCTTCTCGGTCGGATTCGTCGTTGACGTGCGAAACGCCTTCAATTCTTTTGTCTGTTACCAAGGCGGCAATGTATTCGATCAATTCTTTTTTATTGACTAAATAAGGTATTTCGTTGATGACAATTGTGTCCTTATTATTATGTACTTCAATTTCGGCTTTTCCCCGCAGGATAATACGTCCCCGTCCGGTTTCGAAAGCATCGCGCACGCCTTGATAGCCGTAAATCGTTGCTCCGGTTGGGAAATCGGGCGCTTTAATGTAATGCATCAAACCCTCAATGTCGATTTCACCCTTTGCGTCGATGTAAGCAATAATCCCGTTTACACATTCGGTAAGATTATGCGGAGGCATATTCGTTGCCATTCCCACAGCGATACCCGATGCTCCGTTCATCAATAGTTGCGGAATACGGGTCGGCAGCACGGTTGGTTCTTTCAGGCTATCGTCGAAATTCAGGGTAAAATCGACGGTGTCTTTGTCGATGTCGCGCAACATTTCTTCCGCCAAACGGCTCAAGCGTGCTTCCGTATAACGCATGGCAGCGGGCGAATCCCCGTCCACCGAGCCGAAATTGCCTTGTCCATCCACTAAAGGGTAACGCAAAGACCAGTCCTGCGCCATACGCACCAGTGCAAAATACACCGAACCGTCGCCGTGCGGGTGATATTTTCCCAACACGTCGCCCACTGTACGAGCCGATTTTTTATACGGCTGATGGGAATAATTTCCCAATTCATTCATCCCAAATAGAATCCGGCGATGCACCGGTTTGAAACCATCGCGCACATCCGGTAAGGCACGTGAAACGATAACAGACATTGAATAATCAATGTATGCCGTTTTCATCTGCTCTTCAATATTAACTTGAATAATTCTGTCTTGATTATCAGTCATTTATTAATTATTTGTTTCAATTATCCTTGATTTATTATCAAAAAATCACGCTAAATTACAACAATTTCTCCGAATATGAAAAAATTATTTAGCCATTTTTTATTTTTTTGTTAAAAAGACATTAACTTTGTACACTAATTTACTCATTTGAAAAGGATATGGAAAAAACATGGAGATGGTTCGGTAAAGAGGACCCTATTACCCTTTCTGATCTGCGGCAAATAAACGTAGAAGGTATTGTTACTGCTTTGCACGCTATTCCGACTGGCGAAGTTTGGCCTTTGGAAGAAATCCTTGATTTGAAAAAACACATTGAAGATGCCGGCCTGCATTGGTCGGTAGTTGAAAGTTTGCTGGTTCCGGAGAGTATCAAATATGGAGGGCCCGATCGTGATCAATTGATTGAGAACTATAAAATCAGTCTGGCTAATTTAGGGAAAGCAGGCATCAAAACGGTTTGTTACAATTTTATGCCGATTATTGATTGGATTCGTACCGATTTGCGGTACAAACTCGACGATGGGACTTACACTTTGTATTTCAGTCGCGCCCGTTTTGCTTATTTCGATATTTACATCTTAAAACGGGAAAATGCAGAAGCAGATTATCCGCCTGAAGTTTTGGAAGCGGTGCATGAGTTGGATAAAACCATCACAGAGGCGGAAAAAGCGGAATTGATAGAAAATATCATCATTAAAACCCAAGGGTTCGTGAACGATATTTTCAAGGAAGGCGAGCAGGATCCGGTAGCTCATTTTAACCGTTTAATGGCAAAATACAAGGGTATCGACAAGCAACAAATGCGCGAAAATTTCAAGTATTTCCTTCAACACATCATTCCTGTGGTGAACGAATACGACATGCATTTGTGCATACATCCCGACGACCCTCCATTTCCTGTATTAGGCTTGCCGCGTATTGTAACGGATGAAGAGGATATCGAATGGATATTGACCGTGGTGGACAACCCTCGCAATGGATTAACTTTCTGCGGCGGCTCATTAGGCTCCTGCGCCCACAACGATGTGATGAATTTAGCCCGCCGGTTTTCGTGCCGCACGCATTTTATCCATTTGCGGGATACCCATGTCTTACCCAATGGCGATTTTGTTGAGGCATCGAATCTGGGAATCAATGGGAATTTACTGGAATTATTCAGGCTATTCAGAACAAGCCCTCTTGTGCCCATGCGGATAGATCATGCCCCGTTGATATTGACGGATGTGGATGCTCAAGATTACAATCCCGGCTACTCTTTTCTGGGACGGATGAAAGCTTTTTGCGAAGTATCGGGCATGATGATTGCTGCGTCTTCATAAAGTTTTTCATTTTGTGATTTGAAGGGATTGCATTTGTTGGGTATCCGGAATAGTAATTATGCAAACGTTCTGTTTCTCATCCCAAAGCCATTTCAAATAGTTGGCACTCTCATATTCAATCGCTTTGGGCTTTTTGTCCAAATAGATTTTCAATATCCAATTTCTGTTTCCGGGAGTTTTGTATCCCGTATTTTCCGCTTCCTGAATCACTATATGATATCCCGAAGAATCAGTCCAACATTCTATTTTTGTTTTTGAATAAATATTTTTCTGATAATCCAAACTTTCCCCGTCATCTTCATACAATTCAAAACTCGCTTTCTGATTTTCGGAAGCGGGAAATATTTGAAAAGTAACAGGATAATTTTCTTCTTCATGGATATACTGCATAACCGGCATCATCGGAATGATAGAACCTTTTTTTACCAACAAAGGAATGGTATTCAGCGGAGCATCGTAAGTAATCAATTGTTCGCCCTGATAAACAGTCTTTTTATCGTTGAAATCAATCCATTCGCCTGCAGGCAAATAAATCTCTTTTGTCGTTGCCCCTTTTTCCATAACCGGCGCCACCAATAATTCTTTTCCGAAGAGAAATTCTCCTTCCGCATCGAATGTTTTTTCATCCTCCGGATATTCCAGCAGCAAGGCACGCATCAGCGGCATTCCGGTTTCATGCGCTTCTCTTGCATACGAATAAATGTATGGAAATAATTGGTATTTCAGTTCAATTGCTTCTTTACAGATTTGTTCGGCTTCCCGTCCGAACATCCAGGGTTCGGCAGCATGATCGCCCTCATGGTGTGCGCGGCTCAAGGGATTGAAAACGCCGAACTGCATCCAGCGAACATACAATTCCGCCATCGCCGGATAATCCGTAATATCTCCGCAATAGCCGGATATGTCGCAAGACCAGAACGGAATAAGCCCCATCCCTGCCGACAAAGCCAGCGGAATTTGATTTTCCAATTGCTTCCAACCCTCCAACACATCGTTCCCGTTTCCGGCATCTCCCGACCAGCCAAAGGTATAGCGTTGCAGTCCGGCGTAGGCAGAGCGCGTCAGTTGAAAAATACGCCGATTGGGATTCCGTTTTTCAAACTGTTCCTTGATAATCTTATCCCAAATCAGTCCGTAAACATTATGAATTTCATCGTGCATCCCCAAATGATGTTGCATAGATAGCCGGTCTTGAGCATCCTCATTGCTCCAGGCCGGTTCCCCCATATCCGACCAAAAGCCGCGAACGCCATCATCCAAGGGTTTTTGTTGATAGGCTCCCCACCAATCCGCCGCTTCGGGTTTGGTGAAATCCACCAATCCGCAATTGCCGCCCCAGGGCCAGGGCATATCGTAGGCTTTTCCCGTGCGGGCGTCCATCGTCAAATAACCCAGCCGGTCAGCCTCCTCCCATTGTTTCCGATTCGATTGCGAAACGACCGGATCTTGGGAAACAATCATCTTGAATCCCATGGCATTCAAACTTTCGGTCATTCCCTTGGGATTGGTATAATTTCCTTTCCGCCACTCAAAATCCTGCAAATATTGCGTCCAGCCGATGTCCTGATAAATTATATCGCAGGGAATCTGCCGTTTACGAAATTCCGCAGCAATCTCACGCGCTTGATTTTCTTTGGTATAAAGTCCGCGGCATTGCGAAAAACCGAATGCCCATTTGGGAGGCATAATCGGTTTCCCTGTTAATTCCGTGTATTGAGCGATGATTTCTTTATAATCCTTACCGAAAATAAAATAATAAACCATCGCGCCGCCGGGCGTTTCAAATGAGTAATACTCATCGGATTCCGTGCCGAATTTAAATTCCGTTTTATACGTATTATCAAAGAAAATACCATAATTATAATTACTCATAAAAAAAGGAATACTTTTGTATAAAGGGTCTTCATCAATGCTATAACAGGGCTTATCGCTGTTCCACATCTTATAATTTCTTCCGCGCTTATTCAGCGGTCCCGCTTTTTCTCCCAAACCAAAAAACTGTTCGTCGCTGCGAAGCGATTTATACGTAATTTGTTTGGACGATTCTGCAATATATCCTTTTTCTTCATAATCACTTAGCAACAATTTCTGCCGGTTATCAAAAATTTGAAGCTGAAAAGGATTTTTATTCACCCGGATATGAATTTTTTCCGTAACTATTTCATAACAGGAAGGCTGTTCCTCTACCTGAACCGTCGTAATATTTTCTATATCTTCATTAACAACGGCAAAAGATTCGTTTTTCCGCTCGAATTTTCCTTCCGGGGCATACGCAATTTTCAACAAGGATTCGGAACATAGTTTCAGTGAAATTTTGACGTTGTTCTCACAATTGAAGATGACGCTGTTTCCCTGTATTTCGCAGGAATTGCAATTGCCCGGCGTTGTTTGGGAAAAGGCGGAAAGGCTGCATAACACTATTCCAATGAGTAATAATAATTGATATTTTTTCATGATGAATGTATAATGAGCTGCCTCAAGATCCTTTTTGCGTTCTCTTGAGACCATCCTTTGTAATTAAATTTTTATTATTCACCTCTCCCCCGGCCCCTCCCCACAAGGGGAGGGGAGTCGCAGACTATCTCATTCTTTCCAAAACTTTACATTTCTCGTTTCTTGTGAGACTCCCCTCCCCTTGTGGGGAGGGGCCGGAGGAGAGGTGAGTTTACTTAATTCTTAACAATAGACACAACCTCCCGCAATTGATCCAGAACAATCGTATAATTGCCGGCAGCAGTAATTTTCCATTTCCGGTCGTTACCGCCGTCGCCTTTTGCGCTGAACGCCATTTGTTGCTCTTCTCCGTCCGGCACAAGTCCGTTTTCGTAAGCCAAAAACCAGGCTCCGCCCCAATCGCCCTGTCGGTCGCAGGAGAATTTCATTTCGCCCGTATTCAAATTACCTGTCCAGAGGAAAGTATAGGGATCGCCTTCTACCTCTATCATCGGCGTTGCATTCCCTACATCCCAACCGTTCGGCGTTGCATCTCCCACCATATAAATCATTGGATAAGGAATAAAGAGATGCATTGTGAAACTTTCAGTGCCTTCCGTAATATCCAGCGCCATTTTATAAGCTTCATTGCATTCGTTTTCGTGCATGAGCCACTTTCTGTCACCGCTATCGTCCTGAGTTACTTCCGTATGGGTATAAGGCGCATCGGGAATGGTTGGATGATACATATTGTCCCAGTTGCCCGCCGCTGTCCCGAATTTAAATTCACCGCCGCCGTTCCAGTTCATTTCACGTCCCAAACGGAAAATAAACGGGTTGGATTTATCCTGCATCATCGGTTCGAAACTCCAGTTGGTGAACGAGCCTACAAAATAAATCATGTCATACTTCGGACCGGTAGCCGGCGTGATCGCAATGCTTAAACTCAACAGATTCAGTTTGATTTGATAACCGCCCGCCGATTCGATTCTGAATTTGTCGTCCGGTTGATCGTCGTTGTCGCGGTAAAACAATTGATGCTCAGAGTTTCCCTGATTGTATGACGGCAGAAATTCCCCCAAGGTGGTAATGAATTTCAATTCCCCTGCACTTAAAATTCCCGTCCAGATAAAACCTCCGGGTTCACTTGAAACCGGATTCATTTCAGTGGCGTCGCCTGCACTCCAGCCATTGGGCGAAGCATCGCCAATCAGATAAAGGGTGGACGAAACCGCTTTATAAGGAGTCGCCTGTAAGGTGCAGGAAGCCCTGTCGGGAGCGTCTATCGAAGCATCATTGATTTTTGCAACGATTCGCGCTTCCAAATCAAGCTTTGTTCCCGGACTTCCGTTCAATTGATTCAACAACAAATCATTCAAGTCTTTTGTTGTATATTTCAATTCATATACTCCTTTTCCCATATCATAACTGACCGGATGAGCAAAATTGCCTCCTGCACGATCGATTTGAAAAGTATATTCTATGGATGCGCCGGTTCCATAATTGGTGCCGGTAGTCCACTGAAAGACAAGCGCATCGGCATAATCGTTTTTTTGTTCCAATACTACGGACGAATGATTGACGTTCAATTCCAAAGGAGTACTCCCCTTGTCCAATTCTCTCTCGTCATTGTTGCAAGCCGTCCAGATAAAACCGGACAGCAAGCAAGCAAATATTTGTTTAAATTGATATTTTGTTTTCATCATCACTTAATTCTTAATTTGTAATTCCTAATTCTATTAGTATCCCGGATTCTGTATCAAATTCGGATTCGCATCCATTTCTCTTTGCGGGATAGGCAACAGCAAATGTTTTTGATTGGCATTTACTTTCCCGATAGAATGAAGGAAATTAAGTGCATATTCCCCGTTTCCGATACGTATCAAATCAAACCAGCGATGTCCCTCGAAAGCCAGTTCGATGCGCCGCTCGGCCAATACCTTTTCCCGGAAAGCATTTTTGCTCAATCCCGATTGGATTTTCCCGAGACCGGCTCTGCTGCGAACTGCATTCAAAGGCGTTTCCGCTTCAGAAGTTTTGCCCAGTTCATTCAAGGCTTCCGCTTCCATCAATAAAACATCGGCATAACGCAAGACCGGAAAATTGGAAGGATTGGTATTGTATTCGGGCGACAGTGCTTTGGATACCAGAAACTTCCTTACATTATATCCTGTATTGGAATAACTTGGGTCATATTCCAATCCATCGAACGGCGGACAGTCTTTGTAGAGAATGGTTATATCTTTCCGCCTGTCATCCGGTTCATACGAATTGACAAATTCTTCGGTCGGTTGATTCCATCCCCATCCTCCGGCTACGAAATCTGCTCCGCGAGGTCCCATATAGGTGCTTAACCACGAGGCTTGATTTTCATTGTCCCAAAAATTATAATCCGTAGAACCGCTGTATTGGACTTCAAACAAAGATTCCACGGAATTTTTCTTTCCCGGATTAAAATTGTCGGCATAATCATCGTTCAATTTATAGCCCAAACTTGTTACCTGTTTGCACAATTCTGCTGCTTTGGTATAATTGCCTAATGTAAGATAAACCTTGGCGAGCAATCCCGCTGCACTTCCTTTGGACGCCCTGCCGACGTCTGCTCCGGTGTAGGTTTCCCTTGCAGGCAATAAATCAATAGCTTCCGTTAAATCGCTGATTATTAATTCATAAATAACATCTTTGCCTGTCCTCGCCGGTCGCAAATCATCTTGTGCCGTAACCGCTTTAGTCGTTAGGGGAACATCGCCGAAAAAGCGTACAAGGATAAAGTAATAGTTGGCTCTTAAGAATTTAGCTTCGCCCACTATCCGGTTTTTCAGATTCTGAGGGATGTCCATACCGGGCACATTTTCCAATACTAAATTGCATCGTAAAATTCCGGGCGCAGGTCCGCGCCAAATATCCAGCACTCCGGCATTATCCGTTGAAGTTACAAAATTGGCTAAGTCTTGAGTTTCAATCCCGTCTGTTCCGCCTCCCGCGCCAACAATGCTGTTGCCTGCAAAAATATCGCTTGTCCATATACGCATATTGTATAACTTAGGCCACTGCATCGGTTGATAAGCCGCGTTAATGGCGGAAACGGCGTCTTCTTCCGTTTGGTAAAAATTTTCCGTATTGATAGAATCGAGCGGCGCTTTGTCCAAAAAATCACTGCAACTTACGCCCATAATCAACAGGGCGCTTGCTATTAAATATTTTATCTTTTTCATATTTGATGTATTTTATTAGAAATCAATACTAATACCTCCGCTGATTGTACGGGTAACAGGATACAGGTTATTGTCGATACCGGACACCGAAACTTCAGGATCAAAACCGGAATACTTGGTGAAAGTAAACAGATTTTGACAGGAGAGATAGAGGCGGGCGGTGGACAGTTTCATTTTCCCGGAAATATTTTTGGGCAAAGTATATCCGAAAATCAGGTTTTTAATCCTCAAATACGAACCGTCTTCGATGAACCGGTCGGAAACACGGGTGTTTTTGTTCGGATCGTTGAAAACCGCTCTCGGTATAGTGTTACTCGTGCCTTCGCCCGTCCAGCGATTCAGCGCTTTTGTCGTCTGATTCTGTGCAACCGACATTCCTTCCTGCCATATCGCATTGGCGTTATAAATGTCGTTTCCATATACTCCTTGCAGGAAAATGCTCAGATCGAAACCTTTCCATGCGAATGTATTATTCATGGCAAAAATGAAAGAAGGAGCCGGATTGCCGATATACGTTCTGTCGTTGTCATCAATAACCCCGTCGTTGTTTAAATCGCGGAAACGGACGTCCCCCGGCGACGTCCGGTTATAAGCATCCGCTCCGGCCACTTGCAGAGCGTGGTTATCCACTTCCTGTTGGGTTTGGAAAATACCATCGGTTACAAACCCATAGAACGAACCGATCGGATGATTTTGTGCATTGATTGTTAAATATTGATTCAAGCCGATACTTCCCGTGAACATCGGGACGCTGTCGTTCAGCGAAACAATCTTATTTTTATTATACGAAATATTGAATTGGGTAAACCATTCGAGTTCCCCGGTCAAATTTTGTGTATTTACCGTCAGCTCAACTCCTTGGTTTTTAACTTTCCCTGCATTGATAGAAGGCACATCAATATCGGAATATCCCGTTGAAACCGGAACCGACATGGGAACCAGCATATCGTTGGTATTTTTCCAATAACCGTCCAAAGTAATCGCAATCCGACCTCTCAGCATGGAAAAATCAAGTCCGAGATTGGTTTGTTCAACGGTTTCCCATTTCACTCCGGGGTTCGGAAGGCGTTGCGGAACCACCGTAGGCACCGTCATTCCATTGAAAGTATATTGCCCGGTTTGATAGACCGAAGCAAAGGAATAATTTCCGATATTCTGATTTCCGGTTCGTCCATAACCGACTCTCCATTTCAGATCGGCGATCCATTCCATCGTTTCCATAAACGATTCTTCCGACATTCGCCAGGCAAGCGATCCGGAAGGAAACCATCCCCAACGATTGTCCGGTCCAAAACGGGAAGAACCGTCTCGCCGGATCGACAGTGTTGCCAAGTATTTCCCCTGATAATTATAATTGACACGACCTAATACCGACAGCAGCGCCCACTCGTTGGCATTTCCGCCATTGGTTTTGTTGTCCGTGCTGTTGTCCATTTGTTGGGTAACATCGTTGGCAAAATCCGTTCCCGAAGCTCTCAAAAAATCATAGCGGTTGTTTTGTGCGCTCGTACCCGCTAATACAGAGAGTATTTGATTGTTATTAAACGTTTTATCGTAAGTGAAAAAATTATCCCACAGAAACGTGATGCTTTTATTGTATTGCTGTCCCAAATAAGAAGTTTCCTGCGCATTGGGTCTGAAAGAATATTTGGGCGCCCAATTGCGGGAATCGTAGAACAGGGCTTGAATCCCTCCCGTGGTCTTGAATTTCAGTCCGTCGTACAAAGCAACTTCTCCGGTGATATTTCCCAACAGATTATAGCCTTTGGTCGTATTGCTGTTGACAGTCGCTTTCCCGATCGGGTTATTGATGTCGCCTACCCACATTGCCCTGCCTTCCGGTCCCGAGAAACTTCCGTCTTCGTTATAAATAGCCTGTGTCGGCAACGACGCCATGGTTTCCCGGATATTGTAAGAACCGCTTTCCTTTACATCATGATTTAATGTGAGATTGTTGGAAAACTTCAACCAATTTTTTACCTGAGAATCGGCATTGAATTGAACCGTGTAGCGTTTATAGCCGGTATTCAGCACCACTCCCTGTTGATCTAAAACCGCGCCGGAGACATAATACCTCGATTTTTCATTTCCTCCCGAATAATACAAAGAATAATTTTGCATGAAAGCATTGTCAAATAAAGCTCCCATCCAATTCGTTCCCGCTCCCAAGGATTCCGGATTGGCGAACGCGGGATTCTTCGGCTGATTATTATTCGCCATCATTTCGTTATGCAATGCGGCAAATTGGGAAGCATTCAGCATTTGAGGCCTCGCGGCGACTTGTTGCACACCCCATACACCTTTGAATCCGAAGGTCCCGACGCCGGCAATTCCTCTTTTGGTGGTGATTAATACAACGCCATTCGCTCCCCGCGAACCGTAAATAGCGGAAGCAGAAGCGTCTTTCAAAATTTCCATGGAGGCGATATCCTCCGGGCTTATCGCATTCAACGGCAAGTCGGTCGGTACGCCGTCGATAACCAACAAGGGATTACTGTCGTTGATCGTTCCCGTCCCGCGTACCCGAATGGTAACATTGCTGCCGGGCGCTCCGGAAGAATAAACCTGTACTCCGGCGGCTCTTCCCTGCAAGGCTTCTCCCGCATTAGCAACAGTAAGCGAGCGGATGTCTTTGGCATTCACGGACGTAATGGCTCCCGTCATATCCCTTTTTTTCTGTGTGCCGTAGCCAACCACTACAAATTCTTCCAGCAACAGCGTGTCCTCTTTCAATGAAATGTCATAATCCTGAGCAAACATTCCCATCGACAACAGGATGAAAAAGAGCAAGGCGCCCGTTTTTCGTTTGATTTTCTCCTTTTTCTTCATACGAATTCTATTTAAATTTAACATTACTTACGTTTCGATAATTCACTTCAAAAGTAATTTGAAAAAGAAAAGAAAAGAATTTGAGTAATCAGAATGTAGATGCTAATCAACCAGAGAACACATTATGTTGTTGATTGTTATTTGTTTATTGTTTTTGTGGCTGTGAAAAAATGTAGTAAGGATAAAAGGACGAAATATTAATTTGAGATGCTGCCGAACACTCTTTTCATTATTTGCACGTTACGGACAACGAGAGGTTTTTACGATTTGAATTCGTTCAGCAATAGTTTATATATTTCCGTCCAATCTTTTTTGTAAAGTTGGGTTGAAGTATCTGCAAGGCGTGAAAATGTGTTGGAAGAAAAGAATTTATCTGTGGCGATTTTTTCGTTAAAGTCAAAATCGGTTACTAATTTTTCAACGATTGGCTCGCCAATATGTAAAAACTTTGAAACTAATTTACTGCTGTCTGCTTGTTGTAAGAATTGCAAAGAAGCAACGGTGCAAAAACAAATTTGGTGCGTTTCTTCGTGCCATTTCAGTTCTTCCAAAAAGTCTGTTTTTGTAATTTCACCGTTCAAATAATTAACAATTCTGTTTTGTATTTTGTCGTCTGCCACGGGACCTTCC
>Ga0082212_10007348_pt1 | contig 14590 bp, 14 predicted proteins | sample TergutNt197P3_FD_71548 | JGI IMG/M metagenome (GOLD analysis project Ga0082212, IMG submission 71548) | Neocapritermes taracua P3 segment gut microbial communities from Petit-Saut dam, French Guiana - Nt197 P3 | ecosystem: Host-associated > Arthropoda: Insects > Digestive system > Gut ... | reverse complement strand
CTTTATACACCCGCAAAAAAATGCGCGTGAATAATCCCTACAACCTTCGACTGTAGGGATTGCGCTTGTATCCGATATTACCATCCTCACCCGCCGGCCGGTTCCTCCGGGGGATGCTCCTTCCATCCCACCTTATCCTCTGGAAGCCATTTCTCAAGCGCGACGCTCAACTCCTGCACGTTGATCGGCTTGGAAACGAACGCGTTGAAACCGGCCGCGAGGAACATCTCCTTCGCGCCCTGTACCGCGTTGGCCGTCAGCGCGATGATCGGAAGCCGCTGATACTGCCCGCCGAGTTTCCGTATGGCCTCGGTGGCTTCCACGCCGTCCATCTCCGGCATCATATGATCCATAAAAACAATGTCAAACGCGCTCTTTTGCACGATCTCAATGGCCTGCTCGCCGCTCTTCACCATCTTCGGCTCGATGCCGAACAGACGCAGCAGCCCCTGCGCGACCCTCAGGTTGAAACTGTTGTCGTCCACCACCAGAACACGGGCCTCCGGCGCGCACAGGGTATGCGGCCCCCCCTCGCTTCCGTCGGATTTAGCCTCGTCCCGGTTGCCCTCCACAGCCGGGATGACGATGGTAAAGACCGTCCCTTTTCCCAGTTCGCTTTCCACCGAGATCGTGCCGCCCATCATCTCCACAAACGATTTGCTGATGGCAAGCCCCAGCCCCGTTCCGGCGGCGTTCTGGCTTCTGCTGCCGCCGAATTGGCTGAACGCGTCAAAGAGCGCCGGCAGAGCCTCCTTGCGGATCCCCCGGCCGGTGTCCTCCACCGTGAATGACAGCGCGCTCTTGTCCGGGGCCGCGCTGATTTTCAGTTTGACGGTCCCTTTGTCGGTAAACTTGACGGCGTTGCCGCAGATGTTTGTCAGCACCTGCCGGAGCCTTATGTCGTCGCCGAACAGATAATCGGGCAGATCCCCCTCGCGCTCCAGCTGAAACTCCAGGCCCTTGTTCCGCGCTATAAAGCCAAACATCGACTCGAAATTGAAGATAAACGCGCGGAAATCGTAGTCGGCCGGATTCAACGCCATCCGGCCCGCCTCTATCTTCGACATATCCAGAATGTCGTTGATGATCTCCAGCAGCGAATGCGCCGAATCGTTGATGTCTTTGGCGTAGCCCATCTGCCGCCCGTTCAGCGGCTCGTTGAGCAAAAGCCCCGACATCCCGATGACGGCGTTCATCGGCGTGCGTATCTCGTGCGACATATTGGCCAGGAAGGACGATTTGATCTGGCTTGCCTGGTCGCTCCGCGCCACCGCGATGTGCATAAACGCCAATACCGCGCACAGCAAACCCGCCAAAGCAAAGCCGACCGCCGACAAAAAGATTTGCATGATCCTCACGTCGGCGTAATAGACGCTGTTGGGGGCGACGAGTCCGATCGTCCAGCCGTTGCCGATCGGGCGGAAAAATGAAACGCTTTCGATGTTCTCATAGGAGGTGTAGCGTAAGGCCGACACATCCTTCCCGGCGGTCAAAAGGTCCGACATCTCCTGATACTGCGCGCCGAGGGAGAGAAGGGTCCTGCCGAAAAGGGACTGGTCCTTATGGGAGATAAATCTCTGTCCGGAATCCATCAACACGCCGTAGCCGCTGCTCATAAACGCCATCTGGCCCACATACTCGTCTAGGTCGTCAATGCGCATATCCAGGGCGATGACCCCGATCGGCTCCCCGTTATCCTCAAACATCATCTTGGAAATGGTCATGACATAATCGCCGGTCCGCGCGTCTACGTAGGGATCGGTGTAGTAAGCCCCGCCGTTGTTTTCCAAAGCCCCGGTATACCATTCCTTGCTTTCCGGCAGATACCCCTCCGGCGGGACCCAGTTGGAGCCTTGGCGGACTAGGCCCTTCTCGGTGTCGTAAACGTAGAGGAAGAGAAAGGCGTCAACCCGCTCCTTGTCGGTTTGCAGCCATTCGGTCCAGATGTCCACGCCCTCCGTCCAGGAGTCGGTGCCGGCCATTTTCCGGTATTGCTTCAGCGCGAACGCGACGTCGTCAAGGGTGACCTTATACCATTCGATAAAGGTCTGGACCGTCTCCGCCGACGCGTTGATGACCTCCTCGCCGTAGGAAGCGACATTCTTGCCGACGATATGGGAGGCAAACGAGCCGCTGATGACGACCATAATGAAAAAAGCGGCGATTACCAGCGCAAACTGCGACAGCAGCTTTCTGTCCAAACGCATAAACGCGGCCAGCTTCCGCATGGGAAACGCCTCCTTTCCTCCTTTTAGAGGAACTTTTTGATCCTGCTGAGGACCTGTTCCTTGTGGGCCGGTTTGACAAGGAAATCCGCCGCCCCCGCCTTGATCGCCTTGACCACATATTCCTTTGTGGCGTTGCCGGTCAGGAAGACCGCCGGCGCGGTCTGCCCGGCTTCCCGTATCATGCGGATCAGTTCATATCCGTTTGTCCCGGGCATTTCTATATCGAGAATAAACAAATCGGGCTTGCCGCTCTCCAGGAAGCGCATCGCGGCCTCGGCGGAGGTGACGCAAACCAGTTTATAGGCGGTTTCCTGGAGAAACGATTTGAGGGTATTGAGGAAAAACGCCGCGTCGTCCACCGCCAGTATCACCCGCTGCCCGCCTTTCAGCGTGCCGGGGGCGACAGTTTCCCCCTCCTTGTATTTGGCCATCTGGATGTCGATCGACAGCGCGGACACGGCGGAGAGGAAAAAGGTGAGATACGCCTCGATCTTCTCGTGCGGCTGGTTTTTCAGCCCGCCCGTCTGTTGAAGGCAGTCTTTGGCCAGACCGTCCGCGTAGATGTTTTTCAGCATCTCGCAAACGAGTTCGATGTGTCCGGACAGAGCGCCGTAGTCTTTGGCCTCCAGCGCGCTTTTGATTTTTCCGTCCATCTCCGGGAAAATCTCCACGAACGAATCCAGATTGTAGGCGTATACCTCCAGCTGGTTTCCGTTCATCTTCTCAATCTTTCCAGCCAGCTTTAAGTCGGCGATCTGAAGCAGGCGGCTCTTTTCGACCATTGTACGGCGCCCCTCTCTCAGCCTTCCTCGATCAGTCCGTAGCCTCCGCCCCCGCGCTTATAGACGACGGAGAACGATCCGCCCTCGATGTTGCGGAAGACGAAAAACTCATGGTGAAGGAGGTTCATCTGCAAAATGGCCTCCTCCGGCGTCATCGGCTTGAGCGAGAAACGCTTTGTGCGGACGATCTCAAAATCCCGCTCCTCCGCGACCTCGCCGGACGCGAATCCCGCTTCGCGCAGCCCGCCTTCGCGCAGGCTTTTCTCAAGGCGCGTCTTGTTTTTGCGGATCTGCCGTTCGATGGCCGCCACGGCTTTGTCGATCATGGCGAAGCGGTCGTCGCCCGCTTCCCGCGCACGGAAAAACATACCGTCGTGGCTGAGGGTGATCTCAACGGTCTGTCGGTTTCCCTCGCCGGCCACGGTGATCTGCGCGTCGCTCTCGTTTTGGAAGAATTTCTCCAGTTTGCCGACCTTTTTCTCCGCGTAGTCTTTCAGTTTCTCGGAAATGCTCACATGTTTCCCTAAATAATGGAACCTCATATGCGCCGTCCTTTCGTATAAATATGTAAGATCAGTATACCACCAAATAACCTGTTTGACAAGTTTTCAGCCGCGGCCGCGCCATGCGCGCCCCTACATCCCGTCCCTGTGTACGCTACGCGCCGCGTCGAAGCCGTCCGGGTAACGCTTCCTCAACTTCGCCACGTTGCCTTCGGCGATCTCCCCCAGCCCGGCGCCCAGCCCGGCCGCCAGCGTGGCCAGATACCAAAGGCAGTCGCCCATCTCGTCTATGAGTTTATCCCGGTCCAGCGGATGGCCTTGGAAGAGGTGCTTCTTCACCACGTCGATACACTCGCCCGCCTCGCCGCACAGGCCCATGACGCCGTTTAGCAGCAGCCTGTCCTCCGCGGTGTTGGCGGCCGTCCGCAGCGCCAGCGCCTGATATTCGTTAAAATCCATCCCTATCACCCGTTATACGGCTATGTCCACATACTGGCCCAGAAGCCCCGTGTCCAAACGCGACGACTCCGGCCTTGCCCCGCCCCGCGCCTCGGTCAGCCCGCCGGAGACATACATCCGCCGGCAATCGGGGCAGAAAGCGGCGACAAGGCGCACCGAATGAAGGTGGTTGTCCCCGCGCTCCGGCGTTACGGCCGACACGCAGGCTCCGGCGAAACGGGCCTTGTCGTTTTCGATCTTGCACGCCTCGCAGGACTCGCCGCCCATCGCGCTCCGGATCGCCTCCGCCTTTGTCTTCGGCTGTTTGCCGTAAGAGGGGCCGAAATAGGTGACTTCGGCGGCGCCGTCCGGGCCGTAGAGCGTCAGGCGCGGCACCGCGCCGTTGGTTCCCGGCCGGGGGGTGACGAAATCATAGTCGTCCCGGAGGCTGAACGCCGAAATCCGCTTCAGCGCCGGTTCGGACGCGACGGTGTGGCGCGGCAGGACCCGCCCGTCACGGAAGAAGGTATATCCCATCGGCTGGATACGCATAACGCCTGCCTCCTTGCTTGGTCATCCGGGGGCGCGCGCAGCGCGCCCCCGCGTTATTGAACCGCCTCTTTCAGTGCTTCCGCGCGGTCCGTCCGCTCCCACGTCAGCCCGGCGCGCCCGAAATGCCCGTAGGCGGCCAGCGGCCTGTAAATGGGGCGGCGCAGCTCAAGGGTTTTGATGATCTCGGCCGGGCGGAAATCGAAGACCGCCGAAACCGCGTCGGCCAGCCTGCCGTCCGGAACCGTCCCCGTGCCGAAGGTATCGACCAGGATGCCGACCGGGCGGGCCACGCCGATGGCGTAGGCCAGTTCGATCTCGCATTTGCGGCACAGGCCGGCCGCCACGAGGTTTTTCGCGGCGTACCGCGCCATGTAGGCGGCGCTGCGGTCCACCTTGGTGGGGTCCTTGCCGGAGAAGCACCCGCCGCCGTGACGCGCGTAGCCGCCGTAGGTATCGACGATAATCTTCCGCCCGGTCAGGCCGGAGTCGCCCTGCGGGCCGCCGACCACAAACCGTCCGGTCGGGTTGATGTAGAAGAGGGTGTCGTCGTCCAGCAGTTCTTTGGGCAGGACCGTTTCAATGACGCGCCCCCGTATCCCGCTCCGCAAAACCTCGATATCTATGTCGTCGTGCTGGCTGGAGACGACGACGGCCTGGATCCGCTCCACCTTGCCGGTCTCTCCGTACTGCACGGTGACCTGCGCCTTCCCGTCGGGGCGGAGAAACGGCAGGCTCTCGTCCCGACGCGCCGCCGCCAGTTCGCGGCAGAGCGCGTGGGCATAGGTGATGGCGGCCGGCATCAGTTCCGGCGTCTCGTCGCAGGCGTAGCCGAACATCATCCCCTGGTCGCCCGCGCCGTCGCGGTTCACGCCCAGCGCGATGTCGGGGCTTTGCTCGTCGATCGAGGTCAAAACGGCGCAGGAACGCGCGTCAAAGCCGTGGGCCGGGTCGTCGTACCCGATCGAGGCGATGGCGTCGCGCGCGATGCCCGGTATATCCACGTAATGCTCGGTCGAAATCTCGCCCATCACCAGCGCCATGCCGGTGGTGACAATCGTTTCACAGGCGACCCGCGCCATCGGGTCGTTGGTGAGGATGGCGTCCAGCACCGCGTCGGAGATCTGATCGCATACCTTGTCCGGATGCCCCTCGGTGACCGATTCTGAGGTGAAAAGCTGTTTCATGTCCTATACGCCTCCCTATATTTCTTCTGTTCGCCGGTCAGCTTGTCGATCTTCATCCCCATCGACAGCAGCTTCAACTCCGACACCCTCGCGTCGATCTCATACGGCACGGGGTAAACGCCCGGCTTCAGCGAAGGCCCCTGTTGCAGCATATGCTCCAGCGCCAGCGCCTGCACGGCAAAACTCATGTCCATGATCTCGACCGGGTGGCCGTTTCCGGCGGCGAGGTTGCAAAGCCGCCCTTCGGCGACGACGTTCAGCGTCCGCCCGCACGGCATGGTGTACCCCATGATGTTCTCCCGCTGGACAAAACTCCGGACCGCGCTCTCCCGCAAACACTTCACATCCACCTCAACGTCGAAATGCCCGGCGTTGGCGAGGATCACGCCGTCTTTCATCACGCGGAAATGCCGTTCCACGACGACGTCCTTGCACCCTGTAACGGTGATGAAGAAATCCCCGAGCGGCGCGGCTTCGTCCATCGTCATGACGGTATGCCCGTCGTTGACGGCCTCGATGGCCTTGACCGGGTCGATCTCGGTGACGATCACCCGCGCGCCCAGCCCCGCGGCCCGCATCGCCACGCCCCGGCCGCACCAGCCGTAACCGGCGACGACGACGGCCTTGCCGGAGACTTGCAGGTTGGTGGTGTGCAGCAGCGCGTCCCATGTGGACTGGCCGGTGCCGTAGCGGTTGTCAAAGAGGTGCTTCATATCGGCGTCGTTGACCGCCGTCACCGGAAAGGCGAGTTTTCCCGCGCCGTGGCGGGCGTGCAGCCTATGTACCCCGGTCGTCGTTTCCTCGGTGGCGCCGATCAGGTTTTTACGGAGGCGTTCCGCCGGGCCGTGCAGCAGATCGGTCAGGTCGCCGCCGTCGTCTAAAACCAGATGCGGCCCGCACGAAAGCGCCGCCGTCAAGTGTTCGGCGTATTCGGCGGCGGAGCAGCCGTGGACGGCGTATACCCCGACGCCCATCCCGGCCAGCGCCGCCGCCACGTCGTCCTGCGTCGAGAGCGGGTTGCAGCCGGTGGAATGCACCTCCGCGCCGCCCCGCGCGAGCGTCAGGGCCAGGCAGGCGGTCTTGGCCTCAAGGTGGACGCTGGTGGTGATCTTTACGCCCTGAAAAGGCTTTCGTTTGGCAAACTCCGCGCCGATGGCGTTCAAAACCGGCATATACGCCCCGGCCCATTCGATCTTGCGCCGCCCGGACTCCGCAAGGGAAGCGTCGCGGATGATATTCAAGCAAACACACCCTTTACATAACTCTGTATCTATGTTACCATATTACGAAGATGATTACAAGGGGCTTTTTATATGGACGAGATACGGCAAATGGCGGCCAGGATCCGCGAATTGCGCGAGATATGCGATTTCACCGCGGCCGACGTCGCCGGGAAGCTGAACATTTCCGAGGCGGATTATGTCCGGTACGAGACGGAGGGGGACGACGTCCCGATCAACGTGCTGTTCCGGCTGGCGGCGGTGCTGGGGGTCGATCTCAACGAACTGCTGACCGGGCGGGCGCCGCATTTGGAGTCGTACTGCCTTGTCAGGCGCGGCGGAGGCCGATCGATCGATCGATACCCGGGCTACGGATTCCAATCGCTGGCCTATACGTACAAGCACCGGGTTATGGAGCCTCTTCTGGTCACGGTGGAGCCGGACGAGCGGGACGCCGCCCCGGTAACGCACGGGGGGCAGGAGTTCAACATCTGCCTTGAGGGTACGATGGAACTGCTCTTCGACGGCAAAGCCATACGGTTGGAAGAGGGCGACAGCATATACTTCAATCCCAGCCGCCCGCACGGCCAGAGGGCCGTCGGCGGAAGGGCGCGGTTTCTGACCGTGATTACGCTGTAGGGGCGCGCTGTGTGCGCCCGGAAAACGGTACATTCCAAGCGGGCGAACGCAGTTCGCCCCTACGAGGAGACGTTTGAATGGGTTTACTCGAACGATTTTTGCCCCGTACGGAATTTGATTCCTACGAGGACTTTTTCCGTAATTATCAATTGCGCGTTCCCGAACGCTTCAACTTTGGCTATGATGTGGTAGACGCGTGGGCCGGGACGGAGCCGGAGAAGAAAGCGCTGGTGTGGTGCGACGACCGCGGCGGCGAAAAGACGGTCACATTCGGCGAAATGTCGCGTTTGTCCAATCAGGCGGTCCATTGGTTCCGGGACAAAGGCGTCGCCAAGGGCGACAGGGTGCTTTTGATCCTGCGCCAGCGCTGGGAATACTGGGTCTGCGCCGTCGCGCTGCACAAAATGGGCGCGGTCGTGATCCCCGGCTCGACGCAGCTTACGCCCAAGGACATAGAGTACCGCGCGGAAGCGGCGGGCATTGCGTTGCAGTTAACGGTTAACAGCGAACCGTCAACAGCGGGCCGCGGGCGGTTTTCGCTGGATGATTTTGACCTCGCCGGATATCCGGATACGCTGGAGCGCGTGGATACCCGGAACGAAGATACCATGCTGATTTACTTTTCCTCCGGGACCACCGGGATGCCCAAGATGGTGAAGCATGATTTCCTTCACCCGCTGGGGCAGATTGTGACGGCCAAATACTGGCAGACGGTGCGGGAGGATACGCTGCACTTCTCCAATTCCGACAGCGGATGGGCCAAATTTGGCTGGGGGAAGATTTATGGGCAGTGGATTTGCGGCGCTTGCGTCTTCGCGTATGATTTTGATAAGTTTGTTCCCAAAAATATGCTGCAAAAGATGCAGGACTACAGGCTGACGACCTTTTGCGTCCCGCCGACGATGTACCGCTTTATGCTTCAGGAGGATATAGCCGCTTACGACCTCGGTTCGATCGAGCGGTACTGCAACGCGGGGGAACCGCTCAATCCGGAGGTTTTTGACCGGATGGAGAAGATCACCGGGCATAAGCTGGCCGAGGGGTTTGGGCAGAGCGAGTCCAGCGTCCTGATCGCCTCCTTTCCCTGGTTTGAGCCGAAGCCGGGCAGCATGGGCAAGCCCGCGCCGCTGTATGACGTCGATCTCGTGGATGAAAACGGCCGGTCCTGCGAGACCGGCGAGGAGGGCGAGATCGTCGTCCGGGGGCTGGAGAACCCCACCGGGCTGTTTAAGGAGTATATCAACGATCCGGAGGCCAACGCCAAAGCCTTCCGCAACGGCGCGTACTACACCGGCGACGTGGCCTGGCGCGACGACGAGGGGTATTATTGGTTCGTCGGGCGCAACGACGACGTCATCAAATGTTCCGGCTACCGGATCGGCCCCTTTGAGGTGGAGAGCGCGCTGATCCGGCACGAAGCGGTGCTGGAGTGCGCCGTCACCGCCGCCCCCGACCCGGTGCGCGGGCAGGTGGTGAAGGCCACCGTTGTGCTAAAGAAAGGGGTCGCGCCGTCCGATATATTAGCTAAGGAATTGCAAGAGCATGTCAAGCGCGTCACCGCGCCGTACAAATACCCCCGCGTCGTGGCGTTCGCGGACGAGTTGCCCAAAACCGCCAGCGGCAAGATAAAACGCGCCGAAATACGAAAAAAATCTTAAAATTTGTTCTAAAGGTTTATGTTGAAATAACGATAAGAGATTTAAGGAGTGTTTACGCCGGCATATGTCAGGCGTGCAAACGGAGGGAACCGAAATGAACATTGGATCTGTTGGGGCCGCCACCGCGACCGCGGCGCAAACGCAAATCAAGGATTCGCACGCGGTACAGTTCGCCGCCGTGCCGGAACACGGGCGTCCGGCCGATACGGTGGAAATCAATCCGAGCCGCGCGAACCGTTCCGCCCTGCAGCGGGACAACGCGGTGAAGACGATGAACATGCAGGCGCAGATGCTGCGCCGGATGGCCGAACGTATCATCAAAGAGCAGTATTCCAAAGGCAACCACCTGTTTATGCTGTTGTACGGCAACAAGGCCGTGCAGCTGGATCCGTCGATCCGCCCGGAGACGGTGATCCCCGAGTTTATCCCGGAGCATCAGAAGGAAGCCGTTGTCAACGCGCTCGATTATTTCAGCCCCGCGCAGACCGGCCACCGGATTCTGGGCACGGCCGAAGACATTGCCGGCGGGACCGATATCCTGAGGCAGCAGCCGGTCATGGTAGACGCGTTCCGGAGCGCGGTCAACACGGCGTTCCTCAATGTGCAGAACGAGATGGGCGCCGGCATATTGCCAGCCCTGACGCAAAACACCTTTGAAGTCACCATGCAGGGGTTTTCCGCGCTGAAGACCCCGGCGGCGGCGGGCGAGTAAACAAACGAACGAACGGGCGGCCCGCAAGGGCGCGCCCGTTATTGTTACGCTCAGAAAACCCTATGGCCGGGCCGCCGGACCCTATCGATCGTTATATAAAGCCAAAAACGCCTTATACGTCTGCCAGCAGTCGATCTTGGCGGCGACTTCCATCGCCGCGTGCATGTTCAGGACCGGCACGCCGACGTCCACCACCTCGATGTTGCGCATGGCGAGGAATTTGGCGACCGTGCCGCCGCCGCCCTGATCCACCTTGCCCAACTCGCCCATCTGCCAGGACACGCCCGCGCCGTCGAGGATCTGGCGCGTTTTCAGCAGGGTCTCCGCCGACGCGTCGGACGAGCCGCTCTTGCCGCCCCGCCCGGTGGCTTTCATCACGCAGGGGCCGTGGCCCAGCCGCGCGTTGTTCAGCGGGTCGCTCACGTCGGGAAAATTGGGGTCGAAGGCGTTGGTCACGTCGCCGGAGAAGCAGAAGCTGTTTTGGTAGCAGGTGCGGAGCTGGGTCCCCTCGGCGGCGCACAGCCCTTCCAGGACGGTGTCGAAATACGCGCTCTGCATCCCGGTGATCCCCTCGGAGCCGATCTCTTCCTTATCGGCCATGATGCACACGCCGGTATACTCCGGCTTGGACGTGTCCAGCAGGGCGCGCATGGCGGCGTAGGCGCAGGAGCGGTCGTCGTGGCCGTACGCGCCGATCATCGAGCCGTCCAGCCCCGCGTCCCGCGCGTTGCCGGCCGGGACGAGGCAGAGTTCGGCCGACTGGAAGTCGTGTTCCGTCATGCCGTAGCGCCGGTGGAGGATCGACAGGACGGCCAGCTTGACGCGGTCGCCGCCCTCCTCCGGATCGGGTACGCTGCCGACCGTCACGTTGAGGTTTTCGCCGGGGAAGGCTTCGGAAAGCTTCTTTTTCGCCTGATCGGCGCCCAGATGCGGCAGGACGTCGCTGATGAACAGGACAGGCTCGTTTTCATCGGGCGCGACTTTGACCGCCCGCCCGTCCCGCAGATAGACGATCCCGTGCAGCTCCAGCGGCGCCGCGAGCCAGTGGTATTTTTTGATGCCGCCGTAATAGTGCGTCTTCAGCAGGGCGAAACCGTCTTTTTCATAGAGCGGGTAGGGTTTGAGGTCGATCCGCGGCGCGTCTATATGGGCGGCCACGATCCGCAGGCCGGCCGACAGCGGCTTTCGGCCGGACCGCACCAGTATCAGCGCCTTGCCGTGCCGGATATGGGCGGAAAGGCCGTGCTTTTCCGCTTGGAACGCGGCTTCGGCCACACAGTCGCGTTCCGTTTTGCCCGCGTCGAGGAACCGCTTGTAGTCCTCGGCGTAAGCCAGAGCCTGCTCCCATTCCCCGTCCTTCAGCCGCCCGTATGCCGGGGCGGGTTTGCGGATCAGCAAATCACGCGCGTTTTCCATAAATGATCCACCCTTTCGTTCAATTCGGTCACCGTTCCGTTATTTTCGACGGTAATATTACAGTTAGAGATATAATACTCGTCGGATTTCTGATTCCGTATCCTTAAAATGGTATCCTCCCGGCCGATCCCGTCCCGCTCCATGATCCGCCGCACCCGCGTCTCAAAGGGCGCCGTCACGGCGATTTTCAGCGAGCAAAGGCCGTCCAGCCCGCTTCCGGTCAGGGCGATGGCCTCGATGGCGACGGGGGTGTCCGGATTGCGGGCGAAGACCCGCGCCATCATCCGCCGTATCTCCGAGACGACGTGCGGATGGGTGAGGCGGTTGAGGTCGGCCAGCGCCTGTCTGTCGGAAAACGCGACGCCGCGCATTTTGGCGCGGTCGAAGGCCGCGTCCGGGCCGGCGAAAGCCCCGGGAAACCTAGCCCGCAGTTTTTCCAGCATCCTATCATCCGATAGGATCAGCTTGTGGTAGACCTCGTCGGCGCGGACGGCGGCGGCGCCCAGCGCGGACAGCCTTTCGATCACGGCGCTTTTGCCCGCCCCGCTGCCGCCGGTGACGCCGGCGACCGCCGCGCTGTGCCGCAGCAATTCCGGCGTGTCCCCGGTGACGTCTAAGATCGCCGACGGCTTGCCCACGCTGCACGGCCCCCCGTCCACGATGCCGCCCAGGCCGGTCAGCGTGATCTCCGCCGCCGACGAGGGGGGGCCGCCGCCGGAGCGGTTGGCCGACGTGAGCGCCAGCGGCACGCCGGCGTAGCGCGACACCGCCAAAGCGGCCGGATGGTCGGGACAGCGCAGGGCCACCGTGCCGCCTTCTTTCAGGGCGGGCAGCACCAGCGTCAGCGGCCCCGGCCAGTGACGGGCCATCAGTTCCCCGGCGGCGGGCGGGACGCGGCAGAGGCGGGCGGCGTCCGCCCGGCCCGTGACCAGGACGGGCAGCGGCTTGTTGTCGGGCCGGCCTTTGATCGCGTAGATCCGCGCGACGGCGGCGGGGTTGGACGCGTCGGCGGCAAGGCCGTAGACCGTCTCGGTGGGTATGGCGACGACGCCCCCGCCCCGGAGAAGCGCCCCCGCCTCGCGGAGGTCCGCGTCGTTTCCGCTGTCGAAGATACGCATCGTTTGACTCCCCGCCCGATCTCTGATATACTGCCTATACTATACCATAGGAGGATGCCGGATGACAAGGCATCTGTTTGTTGTAAACCCGAAAGCGCGCGGGGCGTCCGCGCTGGCGGAAGAGTGCGCGTCCGTCTGCGCGCGGCTGGGCCTGGAATACGCGGTGCGGGCCAGCGGCCGCGCCGGGGAGATCATCGGGATCGTGTCCGAAGAGGCGGAACGCGGCGGCGACGCGCGGGCCTATATCCTCGGCGGCGACGGGTCGCTGAACGAGGCGGTCCGCGGGGCCGCCGGACACGGCGGCATTGCGCTGAGCCAGATCCCCTGCGGCACGGGCAACGATTTCATCCGCTGCTTTGGGGGAAAGGATTTGTTTTTGGATTTGGAGGGCCTAATCAACGGCCGGGAGATTCTGCTCGACCTGATCGGCGTCGCCATAGACGGCGGGCCGCCCCGGCACGCGGTCAATATCTGCTCGGTGGGCGTGGACGCCGATGTGGCGGCCGGCGTGGAGCGGACCAAATGGGCGCGCCGCTGGGGGAGCAAAATGCCCTATAACCTCTCGCTGGCGGCGGCGGTCCTGCGGGGGGTGAAGCGCCCGTATACGGTGACGGTGGACGGACGGCGGCAAGAGGGGCTGTTTACCATCATCACCTGCTGCAACGGGCAGGTATACGGCGGCGGCTTCAAAGCCTGCCCCGACGCCGACCCGTGCGACGGGCGGCTGGAATGCCTGCTGGTCAAAGGCGTCTCCCGCCTGACCCTTATGCGGATCGTCGGCGATTACGCGGCCGGAAAGTATAAGGAGATGACGAAATACATACGGCATACGCCGGGGAAGGCGATGACGGTCGAGGCGGCCAAACCGTTTTTTGTAAACTATGACGGGGAGACGGTTGCCGCCCGGCGCGCGGAATTTGCGCTCTCCCCCCATAAACTGCGGTTTATCGTGCCAAAAACAGCCGTAACGCCCAGCGTACGCTAGGCGTTACCGTTATTTTCCGTTCAGCGCCCTGTCCAGCCAGACCGCGCCCACGTCGATGGCGGAGTACAGGCCGTTTTTTTCGCTTTTTTTCAACACGCGGTCGCGGCTTTTGAGGTCGGGATCGGTCATCTGCAATTGCAGCGAGACGCGGGTAGGCACGGCCACGCCGTCTTTGTCCGCCGAGTCAAGGATCTGCAGCATGACGATATACTTTTCCGCCATGCTGCCGTAATATACCAGCGTATCCTTGCGGCGCAGCGGATGCCCTTTATAGACAAGCCCCTCGGTTTTCTTCTTGGCCGTCGCCAACGGTAATCACCCCGATCGAGAATAGTTTGGTCAGTATATCATAACATGGCAGGGCTGTCAAAGAATTTTTATCGCGCGTTTTGGAAAAATTCACTTGAAATCGGCGCGGATTTTTGATATACTGCCTTCGTCAATCAGAAGATACGGAGGTTTCGGGATGCAGTATGATAAAAAAAGCATAGAAAACATAGACGTCTCGCAAAAGAAAGCGCTGGTGCGCTGCGACTTCAACGTGCCGCAGGACGAGCGGGGCGCGATCACGGCCGACAAGCGGATCGTGGAGTCGCTGCCCACGCTGCGGTATCTGCTGGAACACGGGGCGGCGGTGATCGCCTGCTCCCATTTGGGCCGCCCCAAAGGGGCCGTCAACCCCAAATATTCCCTTGCTCCGGTGGCGGAGCGGCTGGAGGAGTTGCTGCATAAGCCCGTCGTCATGGCAAAGGACGTGGTGGGGGAGGACGCCCGGGCGAAGGCCGCGGCCTTGCGGCCCGGCCAGATCATGCTGCTGGAAAATGTGCGGTTCCACGCCGAGGAAGAGAAAAATGACCCCGCGTTTGCCAAACAGCTCGCGTCGATGGCCGAACTCTTTGTCAACGACGCGTTCGGCACGGCGCACCGCGCCCACGCCTCCACCGCCGGCGTCGCCGACCACCTGCCCGCCGTCTGCGGCTTCCTGATCCAAAAGGAGATCAGCATCATGGGCCGCGCGCTGGCAAACCCCCGCCGCCCGTTTGTGGCGATCCTGGGCGGCGCCAAGGTGAGCGATAAGATCGGCGTCATCGACAACCTGATGAAGATCTGCGACACCATCATCGTGGGCGGCGCGATGGCCTATACCTTCAAGAA
>Ga0082212_10007347_pt1 | contig 14591 bp, 19 predicted proteins | sample TergutNt197P3_FD_71548 | JGI IMG/M metagenome (GOLD analysis project Ga0082212, IMG submission 71548) | Neocapritermes taracua P3 segment gut microbial communities from Petit-Saut dam, French Guiana - Nt197 P3 | ecosystem: Host-associated > Arthropoda: Insects > Digestive system > Gut ... | reverse complement strand
TCCGATATTATGATTTGGAAAAGTTCATCAGGGATGGAACACGGGAGCAAGTGAATCATGATTCGGAGCCGCGCAGCGCAATAACAGTTCCGACAGATGTGCGGGATACGCCGATCATGGGAAACAGCGAGATAAGCACATATACTACAGATGACGGATTATCACGGGTTGGATTGCATGATAATGGTAGGTTTTATGTAGAGGGCAGACCAGAAATTAGTTATAGACCAACGGGCAGTTATCAAATTGACGGAAATAAATTGTTCTTGAATGTTTCCGAAGATCAACAATTCATTTTTCTAATCTACGGGAACAGTCTTGTTTTTGAGAGTGGCGAGTGGTTGGAAAACTGGATTCCAAAAGAAACTGTTTTTATTTTATTAGAAGATGAACAGTAAAATCATGCTACCGAACGCTTTTCCGTCCGTCCGTTTTAGGCTTCGTGTGAGCCGCCCGCCTATCGGCGTTTCGCTCACTCTTGCCCATGTAAACCGTAATACCAAAAGGAGAGTTAAGCTAATATGAATATGAAAAAAGGCATAATGATTTGTCGTATTACTGTCGTAGTATCGCTCGTTGCTGTTTTTGCATTGATGATTACTATCGCAAATTATGATATTGAAAACTGGAATAACACCATGTCTACAATAATGAAATCACTAAACTACATTTTATGGGGTTGCATTTCAATTTCATTCATTGTTATGATAGGCTTACAGCAAAAAATGAAAGACCAAAAAACAGAAGATAGGATAAAAGAATTGGAGCAAGAAGTAGAACGATTGAAGAAAAAATAATTGCGAGGTACAATATTGAACTCATTTGAAAGATTGTTTTTGAGGCTTGAACAAAAGCCTGTTGACCGACCGCCTAATCTAAATTTACTAATGACATTTGCGGCAAAATATGCTGGTATTCCTTATAGCAAATTCTGCCTTGATTCTGAGTCAATGGTCGAAGCTAATATTATTTGTCATGAGGATTTTGGAATCGACGCTGTAACTACTTTGTCAGACCCTTACGCAGAAACAGAGGATTTTGGCGCAGTAATCGAATATCCATATAATTCAAATCCGATTTGCCATATCCCAATGCTTATGGATTATTCTGATATTCAAAAATTAAAAGTAAGGGACATCGGAAATTCAAAGCGAATGTTGAATCGGGTCAGAACAGTCGAAATGTATAGAGAGCGAGTAAAAGGGCAAATCCCAATAATAGGTTTGGTTGCGGGAGCGTTAGTGCAAACTGTTTGTCTTAGGGGTATGACGCAAACATTCATTGACATAATTGAGAACCCTCATTTTATTACAGAAGTCATGGAAATTTGCACAATTCAAGCAATAAATTTTGCGAAAGCCCAAATAATGGCGGGCGCTGATATTATTTCGCTTGGCGAAGCCCCAGCATCTCTTGTAGGAGGGGATATTTACAGACGAATGATTTTACCCTGTGAAAAAAAGATAATTGATGAAGTTCATAAACTTGGCGGCAAAGTAAAACTGCATATATGCGGAAATACGATGAGCATTTTAGACGATATGTTGACGACAGAGGCAGATATTATAGATATAGATTGGATGGTCGATTATGAGAAAGCCATACAAATCAGCAACGGCAGAGCTTCAATAAATGGTAATATCGACCCCGTGGGAGTTATGTTACAGGGTACGGAAACAGATGTAGAAAACGCGGTTTTCAAGTGTTTGGATTGTAATGATAATAGAAATATAATAAGTGCCGGTTGTGAAATTCCTATGGATACAAATCCGCTTAACATTAAAACTTTTTACGAAGCGATTAAAAAAAGATAGCCGATTTATGATGTCGGCGTGGCGTTTCACTTTTGCCTAAAAGAGAACGTGTGAGAGCGGACGAAAAACTGCCGCAAAAATATTTTTACAAAAGTGAAACCTTGATAAAAAAACTCCGTCTTTTAAGGTGAACGGCATAACGAACGAAAGGAGGGTTTTCATGGACGATAAAGAAATTATCGACCAGTTTTGGGCGCGTTCAGAATCGGCAATAACAACTATAAACGAAAAGTATTCAAAATATTGCCGTGTTATTGCTTCCAATATACTCGGCAACGCCGAAGATACGGAAGAAGTCATAAATGACACATACCATCGCGTTTGGAACGCCATACCGCCAGAGCGACCGAATAATCTTCGGGCGTTTATTGGTAGAATAACCCGCAACCTTTCATTTGACAAGCTCGAAAAAGCGAAAGCGGAAAAGCGCGGCGGCGGTCAATTCAACGCCTTACTGTCCGAGTTAGAAGAGTGTATCGCTGACAGTAGGGACTCTTTCGATGAATTGATTGAAACCGAAACAATAACGGTCGCGCTTAACGCATTTCTTTCAGAGCAGAGTGCCGAAAACAGACGTATTTTCGTTCGGCGTTATTGGAGAGCGGCAAGCATTGAAGATATAGCCGCAGACTTCAATATGTCGGTCGGAAAAGTCAAAACTATCCTGTTCCGTATGCGAAATAAGCTACGGAAACATCTTGAAAGCGAGGAGATTTTTCTATGAAAAGCAAACGCCTTTTTGTTGCGATTGGCAACATAGATGAAAGGTTTATCGACGAGGACGCAGAAGAAATAGCAAACTTAAAAAACCGCCCTCAAAAACGCACCGCGACATTCTCTCCGTGGCTGAAATTGGCTACGCCATTAGCGGCTTGTTTGATTATCGCCGTTGCGATATTCGCTATTCCAAAACTGCCGATAAATCATGTTGAGCCACCTGCGCCGCCCAGTTCGTCAGCCGTATCTGAAACTACGCCCGCCCCACATTCTGCTGAAACACCTTATCAAATTGGTTTCTACGGCGAATATAGGACGCTGGTAGAACTTATCGCATTAGCGGAGCAAAGCGACCAAGACATCGAGCATAAAATAAATGAAATACAGGAATCCTTTGTCAACCACCCTAACAGTTATTTCATAAACCTTGATATGAGCATGAATCCCGACAAAAGAACCGATTTGGAATTGGTTTTGCAACTCTTTCAAAAGTCGTGTTTTCCTGTTATCAAAGACGCAAAACCGATGGATATTGAACTGTATTATACGTTTGACAGTTTTTACAACCCCTCTCGTAATGACCATTGGCAGGTTTCGTTGCGCTATGAAATTAACGAAATTGTTTACAACTTCACGGTATCGGAAAGCCAGAGTGCGGACGCAATTCGCCAATTTGAAACAAATGATTTTTGGGATTTGGAATTGTTAAAAGACGAAAGCGATATTCGCATTTTTTTACAAACACCTGATGATTCAGACTGGGTAGCTTACAATCACGATGTTCCCGAATCAGCGGTAGTTTTTGGGATAGACGTAAGGGGATTATGGGTTACTGTCATAGTATTTGGAAATAACGATGTGCTAACCGCCTTTGATGGCGTATCAGCGTTCACGTTTGGTTCTTTAATACTGGAATAAAACGAAACAGGCAACGAAAAAGGATACCGCAAATTGTGGTATCCTTTTCGCTGTCATTGGTTCGCCGCCATCGGCAAGGCGGCGTTTGCCCCAAGCGTGTAATCGTCGGCAAGCAGGGCGGCTTTTTCTGCGTCATACTCGGCGCGTTTCCTGTATTTCGTGCGTTCGTAATACTGCTTTTGTGCGCCGCTTGCTACTCGTTGCTCGTAGGCTCTGCGGAACTTTGCGCGCCGTTTTAGTATTTCTTCCTGTTCCGCTTCGCTTATGGGCGTTGGCTTCTTTCGCTCCATCGTGGGCGGGATATATTCACCGATAAAATTAAGGTGTATTTCAACCGTCTGCGGCGAATCAATAGCCCCTTTGACATCACGCTCATGCACGACGATTTTTTCAATAAACTCGTTCAGCATGGTAACGGTGATTTCGGTAAAATCGGTGTAGCGTTCCACAAGTTTGATAAAGTTTTTGGCGCGTTCGCTCCCGTTCTCGTACCGCTCAACGGTGGATTGCAGGGCGGCTATCTCTTTGTCAAGCGTTTCCTGTTCCTGTCCGTAGGTCTGCAAAAGTGAATCATAGCGGCTTTGCGGCAACCGTCCGAGCGCGTTGTCCTCATAGATTTTATTCAACAACCGTTCCAGTTCCCCCGAACGCTTTTGACATACTCCAAGCCGTTTGCGTTGCCGCTTGACTTCGCTTGTCTGCTGTGAAGCAAGCAACTCTTGAACCGATTTTTTGAACGCTTCCTTATCGGTTTTAGCATAGTCGGCTATGGCTTTCAGCGTGTCGCGTATCAACTCAATCACGGCGGCGGCTTCTATGCGGTGTCCAGAATTGCATACAACCCAGTCGCGCTCCACCTTATCAGAACCCCGCGCATAATTGCCGCATACGGCTGTCGGCTTGTCCTTGCCGTTGTAAACACGGTGAATATACAGCTTGCCGCCACAGTCGGCGCAGTACAGCAAGCCGCTCAACGGGTGAACGTAGCCCCAACCGTTCGGGCGGCGTTTCGTGTTCTTCGCCCGTAGCCGCTTGCAGTTTTCAAAGGTAAGGCGGTCAATAATCGGCTCGTGGGTGTCCTCGAATATCGTCCATTGGCTCTCGTCAACGTACTTGCTTTTTTTGTCCTTTAAGTGCTTGCGCGTCTTGAAATTGACGGTATCGCCGCAGTATTCGCGTTTGTCGAGTATTGATGTAACCGTACTACTGCTCCATGAAAACGGGTCGCGGATTTCGCGGTTCTTCCACAAGCCTATGCCCTGTTGCGCTTGATAGTAGGCGGGTATGGCTATCTTGTCGGCTGATAGAATACAGCATATTTGATACGGGCCATGCCCTGCAAGCGATAACTGAAAGATACGGCGCACAACGGCGGCGGCTGTTTCGTCTATTACCCATAAATCCTTGTTTTCGGGGTGCTTTATATATCCGTAAGGCGGTATGCTCCCAACGTGTTTTCCCGCCATGCCCTTTGCTTTGAATACGGAACGTATCTTTTTTGAACAGTCCTTTGCGTACCATTCCGACATGATATTGATAAACGGCGCAAATTCAAGGCTTTCGGGGTTTATGCTGTCTATGCCGTTGTTGACCGCGATAAAACGCACGTTATTTACTCGGAATGTTTCCATCGCAATCCCCACTTGAACGTGGTCGCGCCCCCATCGGGTAAGGTCTTTCATAATGACAACGCCGATTTTGCCGCCCTCGACATCTTCCATCATTTGCGAATAGCTCGTGCGGTCAAAGAAACGCCCGCTTTCGTCATCGTCCGTGTAGTGGCGTATGTTGGCGAACCCGTGTTGCTTCGCGTACTGCTCTAACTGTTCTTTTTGGCTCTTGATTGAACTGCTGTCCTCGCCGCCGCGCTGTTCGTCACCGATTGACAGGCGTTCATATAACGCCGTGATTTTTGCGTAAGTGTTCATTACTACCTCTTTTCTGAAAGTGGCTAAAACCGCCGCTTTCCAATTAAAATAAGGACATACGATAAATATGTCCTTATCATGTTACACCACCCGCCGCCAGCTTATATTTGGCATACTGCCGGACGGCGAAGTGCTGCGGGCTTTCCTTTTCCAGTTCCTCAAACAGATAATCCACCGCGTTTTTGTAAGTTTCGTCCTCCTCTCTGACCTCCATCGAGTTTATCATTTCCACGAGGGAGTTCATGTTTTTTTCTTCCTCCGCCGCCTCGAAGTGGATATACCCGATCAACGAGCAGTACAGGAGCGTTTCAGCTTTTTCCCAAAAAGGGTCGCCGCCTTTCTGATCGCTTTTCGTGTTGGCGATAAGGGCTGTGACCAGCTTCAGGATGTCTTTTTCCGACCGGATATATGCGAACGGGTTATAGTGCATTGACTTTTGAAAATCAATCGTGTTCAGCACCTTGATCTCATAGCCGTTCTTCTGTAATAACCGTCCACATTCGACTAAGATCGTGCCTTTCGGATCGGTCACGCAATACGAGCTGTGAAGCTGCATGAGGTTCGGTTTCAAGAAAAAACGGGTCTTGCCGGAGCCGGAGCCGCCGACGATCAGCACGTTTTTATTCCGCGCGTATTTCGGATTTTTCGGCCTGCCGTTGAGCATAAGGCTTTCGGTGGCGGTGAGGATCACATTGTTTTCCGGCTTCGGGTCAACGTAAGGTTCGATGTCTTTTTTACCGCCCCATCGCGCCGATCCGTATTCTATGTCCTTGCGCCACTTTTTCGCGTTCTTCTTCCTGTACCACACAAAACCGTAAATCGCCGCCGCTCCGACCAGCCCGACTAATAAATCGAACGGGTGGAACGACGGCAGCGGTCTTGCCAATGCGGTGTTCAGATTGGCGATAGCGTCCATCAGCTTGCGGAGCGCGTCGCTCTGCGTTGACAGGCGGTACGATTCACCGCATTTTGAGAATAGCCAAAACATCATAGCGTAGGGCAGATTGGGAAGGACGTACTTTTTGATTTTGTCCGTCGTCATAATTCATGCCCTCCCCGGTCACGGTTCTTGACAGGCGGGACGGTGGCTTTGGCGAGCTTCCTGAAATGCGCGAGACGTTTGAGCATGGGCGGCTTCCGCGTCTTATGTTTCAGCGTTATCTTTGAATACTCGTTAAACGCCGATTCCAGCGCCTTGCTGTCCTTCGCCTTGAAAAACACGACGCATCGCGGCGGGTCTGCCGCCTTGTCGCGTTTTAATTCAAAGCCGACATTGTACTTTCGGGCAACACGCTTGAATGAACCGATATTGTCGCCGTCGATTGTCATGTCGGCAAGGCTCGCGCCCCGTTTTGTGAGCGACTTTATGCTCTGTTTTCCGGGTTTTTCTTTGGTAGGCTCCCGCGCTTTTTTCAGAAACGCCTGCATTGCTCTTGCGAGCATACGCCCCGTCAGCTTTGCGCCTTTTACCGCAATCGCAACGGTTTTATCATTGACTTGTTCTTGCAATTTTAATCAACTCCCTTCTTACAGGCACGGGTTGCAGCCGTCCCGCGCCCGGTTTTGTGTTCGCTCCGCTTTTTGCACGGCCTGGAGCGTTTCGTTCCAATCGCCGCCGTGAACGGGCAGGGAACGCTCAGTTGTTATTCCGGGCAGTCCCGCTATTTTTGCCGCCGCCAGTTCGCCCGCTTCGTCGTCGTCGGTGCAGATAAGGCAATGCGTAACGTGTGGATGGTGTTCGAGGAAATACGCAAGCCCCGATTCGCTTGTGCCGCCGAGCGACAGCCGCCAGCCGTTGAACGGGGAAATAAACCCCTGCTTGCATAGCGTCTGATGGGAAAGCGCGTCAATCGGCGCTTCAAAAACGGCGACAGCCGCGCTGTTCGGATCATCCGGCGTCAACAGGAAACTGCATTTTTTCACGCTCCCGTCCGCGTCACGCTTAAAGTCCGATGTGGTGGAACGAATGGCCGCGTACTGTGTTTTCCCGTTCTCGTCCTTTCCCTTGAACACGCAGTCATGGAAATACGCGCGCTCGTAGAGTATGCCGCGTTCGATACAATCCATTATCAAATCCCTGTCTATACCCCGGCTTTGCAAATAGGCGATCACGCGGTTGTTGTTATCGTGATGGCGCGGTATGACAAAGGGCAGACGTTCGGACGGCGGTTTGGCAGTAGGTGCGATGGTTTTTACCGGCGTTTGGGGTTTCGATTTACCTGACCGGGCGGCGGGTTGTTCCCCTAAAAGCATACATACCGCTTCCACAAGGCCGTAACCGCGAACATCGGTGAGATAGTCAAGAGCCGTCCTGCCGGTTAAGCCCCGGCTGTACCACCGCCATCTTCCGCTTTTTATTTCAAGGGACGGATGATCTCTCGTGCGGTAGCCGCTTCCGACACGCTTTACGTTATCGCCCTCATATCGGAGGACATAATCAAGCACATCGTATTGCCGCGCCCGTTCGATTTGATCTTTCGTTACTCCAGCCAACGGTTCCACCCCTTTTCCCTTTTGATACGACCGTTGAGGATGGCGTCGATGCGTATATCCCCGTATCGGCAAACAAGGCAGCCGCAGCCGTGTTTTTTATTCCTGCCTTTCTTTTCGTTGTGCAGGCAAAATTCGCAATCGCAATCCTCCTCGAAGTATTGGAAACGGTCGTATTTTCTTACTGTCTTGGACATTTCGTACACTCCTTTGATTTTTTGGGTATAATGAAAAACGCCGCGTTCTCCCATTGAATCAGGAAAACGCGGCGTATAAATGTAAACAATTTCAAAAACGTATTGACTTTTTTCTATTTGAGGAATATACTGTTGTATAGATATTTTTCTATGTGAGGTGATTCGGTGGCTATTGAAAACAAACATTCTGATAATGCGCGGGTGTTCAAAGCCTTTTGCGATGAGAACAGACTGACCGTTCTCGAAATGCTCCAAAGCGGCGAAAAATGCGCGTGTGTGTTACATGAAAAACTAAATATCACACAACCCACTTTATCTCACCACATGAAAATCCTCATTGACAGCGGTATCGTCACCGCTCGTAAAGAAGGTAAATGGACATATTATTCCATCAGTGCGGAGGGTTGTGAAATAGCCGCCGCATTGTTGAAAAAGCTCACCGTTATTTTGGAAACAAGAAATGAGGGATGTTGCACATGAGCGAAAATTGTTGTTCTTCAAAAAGTAATTGCGGGTGTTCGGGTGATAGACCTGACGCCGAACCGTTTGTAAAAACTGTTTCGACTTCGCTGACACTTACTGACCACCTCGGCGCGTGGAAAGCTCGCTGGGGTATCGGGCGTATGGATTATACCGTCGAGCCGGGACTATATGCCGTTGGAACGCCCGATAATGATTCGCCCGTTTTTGTGAGCGCGAACTATAAACTGACTTTCGACACGCTGAGGAAAAACCTTGATGGTCTGGACTGCTGGTTGTTGATACTCGACACGAAAGGGATCAATGTATGGTGCGCGGCGGGTAAAGGCACATTCGGCACGGATGAGCTTATTCACCGTATTGAAGCATCGGAATTATCAAAATACATTTCACATAAAAAACTTGTCCTGCCGCAGCTTGGCGCAACAGGCGTTAGCGCCCATGAAGTAAAGAGCCGAGCCGGGTATGATGTGAATTACGGCCCGGTACGGGCAGAAGATATAAAAGCGTATATCGACGCGGGTTATAAGGCGACAAAAGAAATGCGGACAGTAAAATTTACACTTTGGGATAGGCTCGTATTAACGCCGATGGAGCTAATACCCGCATTAAAATATTCGTTGCCCGTTTTTGCTGTTATGTTCTTGACTAATCAATTCGCGTCGAAACCATTTGACAAAACCGACGTTGCCGCAAATGCCGGGGCGATCCTGTCGGGTGCGGTTATCACCCCCGCGCTGTTGCCATATATACCGGGCAAGTCTTTCGCGTGGAAAGGCTGGCTTGTGGGGTTGGGTGCTACGGCAAAAATACTCGCTTTGTCGGGAAAATTCAAAAAAGGCAATCGGTTATTATCGGCGGGTAGTTTATTGCTATCCCCCGCCATATCCTCATACCTCGCCATGAACTTTACAGGCTCGTCAACCTATACGTCACCGTCGGGCGTAAATAAGGAGATGAAAAAGGCGCTGCCGTTTATTGTCGGCGCTGCCGCGACAGGTGCGGCGTTGACGCTCGGCGTTCATCTTTTCGGTAGGAGGAAAACGAAATGAAACATAAATATTTGAAAGATGTAACGACGCTTGCTTTTGACGCTGATAAATGCGTCGGTTGCGGACGCTGTACGGAAGTCTGCCCGCATGGTGTGTTTGAAGTTGACGAAAGAAAAGCGCAGATAGTCGATAAAGATTCCTGCATGGAGTGCGGAGCTTGCGCCTTGAACTGTCCGGTAAAAGCAATAGAGGTCAGCGCGGGCGTAGGCTGCGCGGCGGCTATCATTCAGAGTTGGTTTACGGGCAAAGAGCCGACTTGTGGCTGTTCCGATGATGGCGACAGCGTATGTTGCGGATAGGGAGGATTTATGGACGCTATCAATTTCATCCTTGAAAACGGGGAATCGTGGCTTAAATATGCCACGAAAGTAAATATTCTCAGAGAGAGCAAGGAGAGCCTGTCGGATTTACGGCAGCAGGCGCTTTCCAATCAGAAAATCAAAGCGTATCTGAACGATGTAGCCGATTATCACAGCATCCTTGTGAGCAATCACAAAAACCCCGATTTATCTATACACAAGCTCTTGTTTCTTTTGGAAATCGGTTTTGATACTGATGTACCGGAAATACAGACAGCCGTTGATAAAATCATGGAGAATAAAGACGGTAACGGGGTTTATCAATCTTTGACCAATATCCCTAAACATTTCGGAGGAAGCGGAGAGGATATTTTCGGTTGGTGTTTATGCGACGCGCCGCTATTGCTTTTAGCCTTACTTAAAGCAGGGGTTGATTACGAACGGCACATAAAGCAAGGCGTGGACTATCTATTGACTTTTCATACCGATATAGGTTTTCCGTGTACCGTTTCAAAGGAGTTCGGCAAGTTCCGGGGGCCGGGGCGAAAAGATGACCCCTGCCCATATGCGTCTTTGGTAATGTTGAAACTAATGTCAGCTATACCTGAATACCGGGAATCCGAATTTGCGGTAGATACCGCAAAGGGTTTGCTTACTTTATGGGAAAACAGCTTGGAGCGTCACCCATATATGTTTTATATGGGGACTGATTTTAGAAAGCTGAAAGCTCCGGCTATGTGGTATGATTTGGTGAGCGTTGTTGATGTGTTAAGCCATTTTGAATTTATTAAGTCGGACGCGCGTTTCGTGGAAATGGTTGAAATGATCAAAAGCAAACAAAACAACAGCGGATTATACACACCGGAAGCGGTTTATCAAAAATTCAAGGGATGGGATTTCGGTCAGAAGAAAGAACCGTCGCCCTATCTTACTTATTTATGCTATCAAATATTATCTCGGTTAGGATTATAGCCAAATGAAAAGGTGAAATGAAAAATGAAACGTGCATTGATAAGCCCTGAAAATTGTCGTAATTGCCATGAATGTAATGTTGCGACCTTGTGTCCTCAAAAAGCAATCATCCAGGAAGAACCAACCGATCAACCGTGGATAGATTTTTATAAGTGCCGTGGCTGTATGAAGTGCAAACAGTTTTGTGCAAACGGCGCCGTATTGGAAGAATTAAAGCCGTGCGACGGCAGTTTCGCTCAAACCTGGTGATGAAAGGGGTATAAAACATGAGAGCATACATAGATAAAAGGAAATGTTCATCCGATAATCGCATATGCAAGCCGCTTACGGAATGTCCCGAAAAAGCTATTTCGTGGATTGAGGATGAAGATGAACCGCTCGGCTCCCGCATGGAAATTAACGAGGATAAATGTACGGGTTGCGGTTTCTGTGTGCCGTTATGCTGCGGCGACTGTATTGAAATTAAATAGGGGGATTGTGTGAAATGGGTTGCCCGAACGTGAAAGAGTGCGCTTGCCCGAAAAAGACCTGCCCGAATAACGGGCGTTGTTGTGCTTGTGTGATAAAGCATAAGGAAACGGACAGTCTGCCGTTTTGTTTGTTTTTGGATAACGGCGGGGATAAGAGCGTCAAAAATTATTATGGAAAGCTGAAAGAGCGGTTTGAAAAATGAACAACCGAGTTAAAAAAGCGTCTGAATTATACGGCGGCGGGTTGTATTGCTCGCAAGCCGTTTTAGGAGCTTTCTGCGAAGAATACGGATTAGATGAACCCCTTGCTTTTAGAATTTCTTTCGGCTTAAACAGCGGTTGCAGATGTGCCGATGTATGCGGGGCGGTTTCAGGGGCAATATTGGTTATAGGTTTGAAATACGGGAACGACAAAACCGTGTGCAATTTGAAAACGGAAGAATACATAAAGATTTTCAAAGAGCGGAACGGCAGTATAATATGCCGTGATTTATTGGGTTGCGATATTTCCACACCTGACGGAAAAGAAAAAGCGATAACAAAAAACCTTTTTAAGACCCGTTGTGTAGATATGGTTATTGACGCGGCTCAAATACTGGACGATTTGGAGTATTGAACATAGCTATCGTTAAAATAAAAAACGCCCCTTTATAATCCCGATAACCAGGAATACAAAGGGGCGTATGGGTTGTGTTATTATTTGATAACTATGCTGATACCGGAATAATCGAAGTGGGCGGGAGCTAATATCCTGTCGCGCAGGATATATAGCAATGTGCCTGTGCCGTAGCAAACTTCGGCGTACATATCATCGTCGATCTTTAAGGGACGCCTCATGCCGTCAGAAGAATGGGAGAGCAATATCCTGTCCCTGCCCATGACCTTATCCCGCAGATACATCAGATTTTCGTGGCATTTGGCGTCGGCGTTGCATTTTGATATGATAGCCGCAAAGACTTTTCGCCAGTTATTCGCCTCGACCCGTTCTTCGCCGAACAGCACGGCGGCGGGTTTTTTACCGATAAATATATGTGTGTTAGCGGTAAAAGGATAGGTGTATTCCGCTGTCAGGTCTGCCGTTTCCTCGCCGTCGAGGGTTTGGATCAAGCGGTCGAATGTCGCGTTTATCATGCTTTTCAGCGTTTCCATTGCCTTTTTGATTTCCATAATCTCGTTCATACCGCCGCCCTCGCTTTCCAATCCGTCAGCAGTTCAACGATAACCTCGTCAATCTGCTTTGGTGAGTATTCAGGCGGGAAGTATTTGCGGAACCGCATAGAGCCGGTCGGTTCGCTTTTCGGCGGCTTCTTTGCCTCCGAGAGCATTTTATCAATCGCTTCGATGGTCAGGGTTCCGGCCTGTTTCATTTTTTTAAGCCGTACCGCCTGTGACAGCGAGGGTTTTACCGCGTACATTTCCATTGCCGCCGCCACCGTTGACTGTTCTTTTTGCGAAAGATAGGACAATTCCACGGCAGGATTGAAAGCAAGCTGTTTCGCGTCTACTTTGTCAAGCAGGGCAAGTACGAGTTCAGTCAGCCTGACAAGCCGGAATATTTGATTTTTGCTTTCTCCGGTTTGCTCGACCAGCACTTCCACGGACAGCATATCGCCTTTTACTCCGTTGTGGTCTAACGCTTCCAGCTTTACACGGTACGCCCACGCTTTTTCGCTGTACAGCAGCTTTTCGCGCTGTTCGAGGTTTGAATCGACCATCGCTACCGCTGCGCTGTCGTCGTCCATTTCGCGGATTATGACGGGAAGCGTCGGCAGCCCCGCGATCTCACAAGCCATTCTGCGGCGGTTGCCGCAGAGCAGTTCGTACCCGCCATTTACGCGGGTGCGAGCAAGCCCCGGTTCGCGGACGCCGTACCGTTTGATATTTTCAACCAACCGGGTCATAGCTTCGTCATTGTTTACTTGGAACGGATGAAAATCGGGGGGATAGAGTTCAGCGAGAGGTATTTCAACGATACTTTCGCCGTCGTGGAGTTTTCCTACATTAAATATATCGCCATATTCTGCAAGAGCGAGATTGCCTTTCGTTTTATTAAGCGGCATCGGATAACACCTCCCGCGTGAGGGCGGCATACGCAGCCGCGACTTTACCGTTCGGGTCATACGAAAAGATACTGACGCCTTGCGCGGTCGATTCGGAAGCGCGAACGGAACGAGGGATATACTCGCCGAAAATATGGATTTTACCGCCGTATGCTTTTTCGACGAGCGTGATGATTTCCCGCGTGAAGTTCGCTCTGCGATCTACCATTGTAAGTAATATGCCACCGATGGATAATGCGGGGTTGATCTGCCGCCGTATTTGCGCTATGTTCTTTAAGAGCAGTTCTAATCCTTTCGCGTCGAGATACCGGGGGACAACGGGAATGATTACGCTGTCGGCGGCGGCGAGGGCGTTGATGGTGAGCAGGTCAAGTGAGGGGGCGCAGTCAACGATCACATAATCGTATTGTGGTTTCACCTTCTCGATATACTGCCTCAGTATTGTTTCCCGCCCGATTAGCCCCGCAAGTGCGATTTCCATATTTGCGAGGGTATTGTTTGACGGGAGCAGATCAACGCCGTCTGAATGGTGGACGATTCCCGCTGTCGGGGTATAATCCGCTTCGTTGATGATGTTCGACATCATTGTGGAGAGTGTGACCGGCAGCTTACCCGGTTCAGATATGCCAAAGCTGACGGTTAGTGAATGTTGCGCGTCAGCGTCCAGGCATAGGACGCTTTTTCCCTGTCTGGCAAGCCCCGCGCCGAGGCTTGCGGCGGTCATCGTTTTTCCGACCCCGCCTTTCATGTTTGACACCGCGATTGTTTTGCCCACAATTTTTCCTCCTTAATGGTGGGGGCAAAGTTTTTTCTTTATATAACGTCAGATTTTTTAAGGAGGAAAAACTGCCCCTTATTTTGGTTCGGTATCGGTTGGAAAAGGATACCGGCAAACCCGCTAACCCCTGTTATATCGGGATTTCTTGGGTTCTTTCTTATTATACCATAAGGGGAGGTCATCGGACTGCGCTGGCGGAATGTGGATTTTGAGAAAATGCAGTTCGGTGTGATAGCACCAACTGACTGGCGATTTCTACACCGTGGGTGAGATACTTGGACACACGCTCAAAGGTATAGGGATGTCGCTCGGAATATCGACAAACCATGATTCAGTCACGGCAAGGTACGTGGACGTTCGTCTGGAACGAAAAAGAGAAGTCCTTGGTGCGTATCACGAATCTGTATATAACAGAG
>Ga0082212_10007346_pt1 | contig 14592 bp, 13 predicted proteins | sample TergutNt197P3_FD_71548 | JGI IMG/M metagenome (GOLD analysis project Ga0082212, IMG submission 71548) | Neocapritermes taracua P3 segment gut microbial communities from Petit-Saut dam, French Guiana - Nt197 P3 | ecosystem: Host-associated > Arthropoda: Insects > Digestive system > Gut ... | reverse complement strand
CTTTTTGGCAGCATACTGACAGTAACAAATGTCGATATAATTGCTTTGGGCATTATGTCGGCGGTGTTAATTCTCTATTTTTGTTTGTTTTACCGAACAATACTTTACATCTCTTTTGACGAAGTTTATGCACGAACCTACTCGGCGCGTGTCGATATATTCAAATACATAACAACCTCGCTTATAGCGCTTACTATAGTTCTTAATATCCGAATGGCAGGCATTGTGCTTGTTATTTCACTTCTTACCATACCGCCAAATATTGCAATGATTTTTACCCGCGCTTACGTTAAAATTGTTGTATGGTCGGTTATTTGCGGTTTTATTGGTGCCGCCGCCGGATATGCAATATCTTATTACGCCAATATTCCGGTTGGGGCAACTATTATCTTTACGCTTGTTTTGTTATGGATAATTGCAAAAACGGCTAAATGGCTGATGTTAAATAAAAACAAATGAAAATACATTAATAACATGGACTATAATCTCATAATAATCGGTAGTGGACCTGGCGGTTATGTAGCCGCGATAAGGGCTTCGCAATTGAAAATGAAAGTGGCTGTTGTTGAGAAAGCCGAGTTGGGAGGAGTTTGTCTTAACTGGGGTTGTATTCCAACCAAGTCGTTGCTGAAAAGTGCACAGGTTTTTGACAATCTCACTCATGCAGCGGATTATGGAATTTCGGGAGCGGGTGAAATAAAACCCGATTTCAAGGCAATAATTGCCCGAAGCCGAAGCGTTGCCGAAACGATGAACAAGGGCATTCAGTTTCTTTTCAGAAAAAATAATATAACGCATATTAAAGGTTATGGCAGACTTGTTTCTGCCAATACTGTTGAGATTCAGGATGCTAACGGCGAAAAAATGAACTACACAGCCGAAAACATTATCATTGCTACCGGAGCAAGGTCGAAAGAAGCGCCCAATTTTAAACAGGACGGGAAAAAAATAATCGGCTACCGAGAAGCAATGACACTTACAGAATTGCCTCAATCAATGGTCGTTATAGGCTCCGGCGCAATTGGCTGCGAGTTTGCATCGTTTTATCAAACATTGGGAACCACCGTTACCCTTGTCGAATTTCTTCCCGCCATACTTCCCAATGCAGATATTGAGGTTTCGAAGCAGATTGAACGCTCGTTCAAAAAGATGAAAATGAAGATATTAACCAACTCGTTGGTTGAAGATGTTGATACGTCCGAAGAAAAATGTAAAGTTTCAGTAAAAACTCCTGCCGGCATTGAGATTATTGAAAGCGATATAGTGTTGTCTGCCATTGGAATAACAACAAATATTGAAGACATTGGACTTGAAAAAGTCGGAATAACAACGGATAAGGGGAAAATAATTGTCGATAATTTTTACGGAACAAATGTTAAAAACATTTATGCCATTGGCGATATTACCCACGGGCAGGCATTGGCTCATGTGGCTTCGGCTGAGGGAATTATATGCGTGGAAAAAATTGCGGGTCTTGCAGTAGAGCCTCTCGATTACGGCAATATTCCGGAATGTGTTTACACAAATCCTGAAGTAGCCTCGGTGGGATTGACCGAAGCCGCAGCCAAAGAAGCCGGTTATGAAATAAAAGTTGGAAAATTTCCTTTTGCAGCCTCCGGAAAAGCCAACGCTTTGGGCGCTAAGGAAGGTTTTGTAAAACTTATTTTCGACATCAGAAATGAAGAATTACTTGGTGCTCACATAGTTGGCGCTAATGCAACGGAAATGATAGCCGGAGTTGTTCTTTCAAAAAAAATGAAAATAACCGCACACGAAATGGGAAAAAATATTTATCCTCATCCAACTATGTCTGAGGCTATTATGGAAGCTGTCGCCGTTGCTTGTAATGAAAATATTCATATTTAATAAAAAGCCACGCAACTTTTTCCCTGAAAAATACATCATTTAATTAGAAAGTTGTTTTTGAAATAAAAAAAGTTGTATTTTTATGTGGTTAAAATCAATTACCTTGCCTGATATTAATACAATTATAAATGGTTGTCTCAAAGGCAATAGAAGGGATCAGGAGTTCTTGTATCGTTTTTATGCTCCTAAGTTATATGCAGTGTGTTTGCAGTATTTGGGCAATAGCGATGAGGCAAAAGACGTTTTACAAGATGGGTTTATAAAAATTTTTAACAACCTTCATACTTATAAGTTTGAAGGCGCTTTTGAAGGCTGGATGCGGAGGATTATTGTTAATGAGGCTTTAGAAAGATACCGAGGCAAAAATATTTTGCATAAGGTTGAAGACATTGACAGGTTGACGTCAATGGAACTTGAGCCTGATACAGGGGATTATTCAGATGTAGATTCAGAGATGTTATTAAACATTATCAATGAGTTACCTCCAAAGTACAAGATTATTTTTAATCTTTTTGCAATTGAAGGTTACTCGCACAAAGAGATAAGCAAAATGATGAAAATATCTGAAGGAACATCGAAATCAAATTTGTTGAGAGCCAGAGCGATTTTACAGAAAAAAGTAGAAACATATATAGGAATCAAAAGAAAAGTAGCAAATGAATGACGACAAAGCGTATATTGACCTTGTTTTCAGGAATGGATTAAAAGATTATGAAGAATCGCCGCCACCTGAAGTATGGACGAATATAATGGCTGCCATTGACAGAAAGAAAAAATATTTGTTCTTTTTAAGGTCAGCAGCATCTATTGCGGTTATTGTTTCAATCGGCATACTTGCATACATGTTGGGCAATAAACCATCGAAAGAAAATTTTTCGGCTAATGTTGTAGCAACAAATAATGAGCCGGTTGTGCCTGTTGATATTTTTATTCCTCCGTCTATTATTAAAGACGAAATAGAAACGGCGGTAGTTGCCGATATCATACAGGAAAAAATTGAACCAGTGGTTATTGCACCTGTTGCAGCCAATTCGGAAACCATTGATGCGGCATACGCAGAAAATTTTAATGTTGATGTATTGCAAGAGCCTGTTGCAGAATTAGAATCGTTTCCGGAAACTCAGGAAACATTGACAATTAATTATGACAATATTTTTTCGTCAGGATATAATGCAAATCTTTATAATGATTCTTATAAAAATATTGAGGATAACGAAAGCAAATGGTCGATAATGGCAATGGCTTCACCTACTTATTCATCTCAATTCACGACATCGAGAAACGATGTTGCCTATGCAGTTAAAGCTTATGATAATGAAAAGTCTTCGTATTCGGGCGGAGTTGGAGTTGCTTATAAAGTAAATAAACGACTTAGTGTACAATCGGGAGTTTATTATTCGTCAAGAGGACAGGAACTTGGCGACATAACTACTTTTATCGGTTTTCATCAACATAATCCTACCAATAAGACAGATAATTTTGAAATAATTACATCGAGAGGAACAGTTTATGCAAACCCCGATGTATATCTCGGTTCAAGTTTGGCGCCCGAGCGGGTAATTACAGATGCAAAATATGCAAACGATGTTTTTGATCCTTTTGATAATTCGGGTCTGGAATATACAGGCAACACTTTAGTTCAAGATATAGGTTACCTTGAATTGCCGTTACTTTTGAGATTTAAGGCAATTGACAAAAAGGTAGGAGTTAGTTTTATTGGAGGCGTGTCGTCTAACTTTTTGGTTAATTCTTCGTCGGTATATACTATTGTAGATGGAGAAAAAAAATCTGTTGGAACATTGGAAGGATTGAATAAACATCTATTTGGCAGTTCATTAGGTATGGGAATGGAATATAAATTTTCACAAAATTTATCATTTAACGTAGAGCCAACTTTAAAATATTTATTTAATTTTGACAAAATAGCGGGCTTGCACACCTACTCGTTTGGAGTTTTCTCGGGCGTGTCGTATAAGTTTTGAAGGTAATTTTCACTAATCTGTGTGTAATTTGGCAAGTTTCATGTACATTTGCCGTTTATTTTAACGGCAATATTTTATCATGATTTTTAAAACCAGAACATTCTTGACAATAAGCACGTTAATGGCAACAGTTGCCGTTGTGCTGATATTTTCTTCGGGATTCAAAAAAAGCAATTCCGAAAATGAAACACAGATAATTGACCATGCAGCGAGTATTCAGTCGGTCAAATTGCCCAACGAGGTATATTTTGCAGGGGAACGTGTGCCGCTCGAAAATTTCGATACGCGCGAAAGCCTCGACAGAGAATTGCTGACAACGTGTTACCGACATTCGTCAACAATACTTATCATAAAAAGGGCTAACCGCTATATGCCTATGATTGAGAAAATTCTGAAAGAGAATAATATACCCGATGATTTTAAATATATGGTTGCTGCGGAAAGCGAATTTGCCAATGTGGTTTCGCCCGCCGGCGCTGTCGGGTTCTGGCAAATAATGGCAGCAACAGGCAGAGAGCAGGGAATGGAAATTACCAGCGATGTTGATGAACGATACGATGTGGAAAAATCAACTCGTTTTGCTTGCGATTATTTAAAAAAGTCGTATGAAAAATATGGCAATTGGACGCTTACCGCCGCTTCGTATAATGGCGGTCGAGGAAGAATTGACGAGCAACTGAAGGCGCAAAATCAGAAGAGTTACTACGATTTGCTGCTTACCGAAGAGACTGCGCGATTTGTTTTCAGGATTGTGGCGTATAAGTTGGTAATATCTAATCCTGCGGCTTACGGATTTAATATTCCGAAAAGCGAACTCTATCCAGAAGTGAAATATCGTGAGGTTAGAGTTGATGCCCCTGTAACAGATTTTACTGCTTTTGCCGAACGTTACGGCACTAACTATAAAATGCTTAAGTTTTTAAATCCTTGGCTTCGAAGAACATCTCTTACTCCAGCAAGGGGTAAAAGTTATTCGATTAAAATACCTGAAGCGGGAATGAGAAACATAGAAATGTCCAATTAACTTTTAAAACATTGTATTCAAACGCAAAGTAACTGTAAGATAAAAAAATATGAAAATAGGAATAATTGGTTATGGTAGTATGGGAAAAATGCTTTTAGAAAAATTTATAGAAACTAAAAGCGTTAACGAAGCAGACATATTCCTCGCTACCGAAATATTTGAAGATATAGTGAATTTAAACAAAATATATCCTCAAATAAATATTTGTAAAGAAAATATTGTTGCAGCAAAAAATGCAGACATTTTATTTTTATGTGTTAAACCATTGGATATTACGTTGTTATTGTCTGAAATAATTAGCAGCATAAAAAATAATACTAACAAAAAAAATTATTTATTTTATAATCGGCGCATTTAAAATATAGTTTATTCTCCTGTTTTAATAATATGAAGTTAAGCTATTTGGAGTATAAAAAACATGGATAAATTGATCAGCCTCATAGACAAGATAAACATTAAAATTATTGCGGCAATTGCTTTACTCACCGCAGCCGCCATAATATTCTTCTTTAGATCGGATAAAGTTGAAATGAGGGTAAAACCTGAAATCGGCGAAATAGTAGAAGCCGTATATGCATTAGGAACCGTAAAAACAGATAAACTCTACAATGCCCGTTTTGGAATGAATACTATTATAAGGAAACTCCATGTTCAGGAGGGGGATTTTGTCGCAAAGGGAGCAGCGCTTGTACAGGGAGATACGTTTTATCCACTTACGGCTCCATTCTCAGGAGTAGTCACTGCCGTGAACTATCTTGAAAATGAGATGGCAACTCCGGGCCAGATTATACTAACGGTGTCAAGCATAACGGATCTCTATGTAAAAGTTTCATTAGACCAAGAATCAATCTTGGCAATAAGAAAGGGTCAATCTGCAGAATTGAGTTTTGAAAACTTGCGAAATGAAAAAATATCAGGAACGGTAAGTTCGGTTTATTTATCCGGAGATGAGTTCGTTGTGCGGATCACTTCCGAAAATTTTCCTCAAGGTATTCTTCCTCAAATGACATGTGATTCCGCCATAACAATAAAGAAAGTTGACGATGCCTTATTAATACCGACTTCAGCCGTCAAGAATGGGAAAGTTGATGTAATAAGAAAAGGGAAAAGAATGACAATCCCTGTTAAAGTAAAAAAAATAGATGGAAGAAAATCGGAGGTCCTTGACGACTCCATACTCATTGATGATGAGATAATCTTTGAAAAGAGTAAAGACGCTAAACGCAAATAGCTATGAAATATGAAATAATAATCTTTATCAGGAAATTAAAATGTGGTTTTTAGCCATTAAACATATATTCGCAAGGAAGAGTCAAACTCTCCTTACATTCCTGGCAATAGTCTTAGGCTCCGGGGGCTATGTGGTCTTTTCAGGAATCCAATTAGGATTTCAGGAGTATATGGTCAAGCGGCTGATTGAAAGAAGCGGCCATATCAATATTTCGTCAAGGGATGAATTTATAACAGCAGATTCATTGGAGGGTGTTTTTTATGAGAAAGAGAATCTGCGCTGGGTCAATACCCCTTCGGGGAGAAGATCATACACCAGCCTTACAAGCCCGAATCAATGGTTTCGCAAATTAAAGTACAGCCCCGAGGTTATAGCTTATGCACCGCGCATCTCCAAGGATGCCATTGCAAGCCGCGGCGGGTTTTTTCAGACTGTCAGCGTTGTCGGAATAGATCCTGCAATGCAGTTATCTGTTACAAGCATTGGCGACGATATAACCTACGGAGACCTGAACTCTCTTAATAACGGGATCTCTGTTGTATTTACCGGAGAGAGGCTGCTTGACATACTCGGCATAAAACTAAACGATACAATAAACATATCTACATCAGACGGAACAGTTACTCCTATGAAGATTATCGGCACATTCAACACAGGTGAAAGAAGGAGCGATGAGCGGACTATATATGCATCAATGACTACTGTTCAAAAACTTGCCGGTATACCCGGGGAGGTCTCGTCTATTGTTGTAAAGATAAGGGAATTCAACCGCGCCGCAGAGATAGCGACCGAATGGAATACGACTAGCCGGGATAGAGTTGAAAGCTGGGACCAGCTCAACAGAGATAGTTTAAGCATGATGTCCACACAGGAGACTGTAAGGCTTGTAACAACAAGTGCATTCATCATTATTGTTGCATTTGGAATTTACAATATCCTCAATATGGTTGTTAATCATAAAAAGAAAGATATAGCTATATTAAGATCAATAGGATTTGACCAAAAAGACACAACATTTCTCTTTCTCATTCAGGGGATACTAATAGGATTTGTAGGAGGAGTAACAGGTCTTATAGCAGGTTATCTATTTTGCTTGTATATTGAAACAATGAATATTCCAATGGGCAGACGAACAATGACCGTTTCATGGGATACGGCAATTTACATAAAGGCATTTGCTCTGGTATTCGGCGCTTCCATATTGGCAAGTTTTTTCCCTGCGCGCAATGCCGGGAAGTTAGCCCCAATTGAAATAATCAGAGGCTCCGATTAATTATGTACGCTATTGAATGTAATAATATAGTCAAGTCATTCGGCGATCCGCCGATTACTATACTCAAATCGATTAATCTTTCCATTGAGAACGGAGAGTTTGTAGGCGTTACGGGGCGTTCGGGATCAGGAAAGTCTACCCTGCTGTATGTTATCAGCGGGCTTGACGAGCTCTCATCAGGAGAGGTTCTTCTGTTTGGGAAAAAGATACATGAATTGGACAGCAAGACGTTTCATGATTTCAGGAATCGCAAGGTGGGATTTGTCTTTCAGTTTCATTATCTCCTCCCTGAACTTACGGCTTTGGAAAATATTCTTATGCCTGCGAGAAAACTCAAAGAAGAGAGAGAACGGACTCCCTATGCGCTTGAGCTTATGAAAGAGTTTAATGTTATTCACTGCAAGGATAAGGTTCCCTCTAAAATGTCCGGCGGAGAGATGCAGAGGACCGCTATTGCAAGGTCTCTGATTATGAATCCCGAAATTGTATTTGCAGATGAACCTACAGGGAACCTTGACTCGGAAAACGGCGAAAAGGTGATGGATATTTTCAAAGAGGTAAATACAAACATGGGCACAACTATTGTTATGGTTACTCACGAACCGGACTTTGCGCTTATGGCAAAAAGACAGATACATCTCACGGATGGAACTATCACGAATGATTCAAAAAATCCGAAAGTTTCAAAAGATTCAAGGAGTAAAAAAAAATGAACAATACGATACATAAAATATACTGCTTATTATTTATAGTTATCTTTTCAGCAGCAGCCGGCAATACGCAGCAGAATTCAAAATCAGAGATAATTTCATACAAACAGTATATTGATGCGGTAAACCAACAGCTCCCTGAAATCAGAAAGAACAGACTCCAGGTAGAGAAAGCAAAGAATACCCTATACGGCGCAGGAAGCGGAGAGGACTTTTATCTGTCGGGAGAAGCAGGATATGCAAAGAGCGACGTATTTGATCAACGGCAAGGTGATACGACCGAACGGAAAGATTACTCTGCAAGATTAGGCGTAACAAGAAAAATTGCGGCTACAGGTACAACCGTTAATGCAGGCGCAGCATATAATAAAACAGAAATCTATAATTCAACATTATACTATCCCTCTGTATATATAAAATTCAATCAAGCCCTCTTAAACAATGCCTTTGGTAAAATTGACAGGTTTGCTGTTAATAATGCAAGGTTTGGCTACGAAATAGAGAAGCTCAGAGAGAAGGAGAATAATAAAGCTGAAATCAACTATTACAAAAAACTCTACTTCACATGGATACTCTATAAGGAAGAGCTTAAAATGATTGAAGGTTCAATAAGCGCCGCAAAAAAGCTGGCAGACAATATCAGAAACAGATATAAATCGGGGATGGTAAACAGCGCCGATTATTACAATTCAACATCCTTTGTTTTAAACTATGAAATAACATTTGAAGAATTATCAAGGAGCATGAACGTCATTGAGGCTGAGCTTAATGCTATTTTAGGAGATATAAAAGAGAGAAACAGAATCCCCGACAACAATGAATTTCATCTCCTCTATGCCAATTCTTCAAGTGCGGCATATTCATATATAGCTTTTGAAAGAACAAGAAATGCAGAGATATTCAGACTGACTAAAGAGAGCTTTAAATACACTGCAGAGGTTGCAGATAATCAGCTTCTTCCGCAGTTGGATCTGGTTGCAGAGTATGCCAGAAAGACCGAAAATCCGACTATAAGATCGGGTGATATTAACGCAACCGACTACTACCTGGGACTTGCATTCTCATACCCCTTGGGGAATACCGACAGCCGCAGCAGACTTGAATCTGCAAAGATAGCGGTTGAAGAGATAAACAGCGAATATGCCATCTCAAAAAACTCATACCAAAAGAGTTTGGATTCTATACTCAGCCAATATAATGATGCCTCGCGTATATTGTCACTTAGGGAAAAGAGGGTCGAAGCGCTTGAACAGAAATATAAGTTTGACTCGCAGAGATACCATCAGTCTCAGATAGACCTCGATCTTCTCCTTAATACAACAATAGATATTACTAATGAACGGATAACTATGCTGCAGCTAAAAAAACAGCTCATAGATAATTATATAGATTATTCCGATATTACCGAAGGTTTAGAGTGATCTCCAAAGAGTCTTCATCCTTATAATATCCCTGCTGCCGGCTTCGTTGGCAATTGAATGTATAAATGTATCCGGTTCGGAAGCGGCGCAGGTTTTAACTATAAGTCTCTCTCCAAGATTGCTCTCCATCTTAAAATTAACATCTATCTCATACAATCTATGTTTTTTTAAAAATTCTATAGGCATAGTCTCAATGCACCACTCTAAATATCTTATGCTGGTTACATGACGATAGAAATCACAATCAAAATAACGAACGTCTACCATATTCTCATAATCGGGCGAAACGACATTCGGCAACTTTTCAAAAACATGAGGGAACGGAGGTTCCATATTGAGAGTTTTAGCTTTTGCGGTATTGCCTGAAATATCCACGCCTGCCCTCTCTTTAAGATTAAATGCGCTTATGGAACATATGCCTCTAACCAATGTTTCGCCCGATTCGTCTATAAGGAGATAGTTCCTTACTGCATGTTTATGCTCAATAGGGGAGATCCATGATCTTACTATTACATTCTCTCTTAAAGCAGGATACCGATCAATCTTTACCTTAAATCTCGTTACAACAAAGACTATATCCTTATTCATAATCTCAGTATCTTTAAATACAACAGGTCCATGCTCAATGCCGACATCGTAAAAAAAGCTGCCGATCACAGGCATAGTTGCAGAATAGCTCATATCCAGATCATATGTTGCAATTGTAAATTTTTTATCTACTAAGGAATCATCGTTAATATTACTCATATCAATCCTTTTGGAAAGACAAGGCATGCCTTGTCTCTACTATCTCAATTTCTTTTAAACAGCCTCGACCCTGCAAGGGATATATCTATGAAACGGCGTTGCCGCAAATCTATCCCTATATGTATTTTTTGCAAGCCTATTTACATTTGCTCCATAAACCGCTCCTTCATATTCCATGCCAAAACCGTGAGGTATTATAACAGAACCCTTTCTCGTTTCACTTGTAATTTCAAGTTCAATATCAACAGATCCTGCATCAGTCGTTACCTTGACCATCTGCCCGTCTGCAAAATTAAACTTTTGCGCATCTGCCGGATTCATGGCGCACGTACATGCTCTAAACCCTTCATTCCACTTTGGATTACGCATTAAACTATTGGCATTATAGGGGATATGTCTTCCTGCAAGGAGCATAAGGGGAAACTTCTCGTCCGCATTGAGTTCAATACTCTCTCTTTCAGGAGTAATCTCAGCAAGCCAATCCTTCATCTCCGGAACAAAAATATTAACCCTCTTATCTTCATGTGATATATCGCTAAAATTATCATCTTCGGATTTCCCAACCCACAGACCTTCGGGGTGATCTATTATTGCCTTAAATATCTCCTCACCCATTAACGGTCCCTTATTAAAACCTATCCTCTCTGCGCACTTCTTAAAACTCTTCGGCGTATTCATTAACAGACCCCATAGATTTGCCAAATTGCCCGAACCGAGTTCTTTCCCCAGAGTCTTTGTTAAGATAAAGGGGATCGCTTTAAGAATTGCCGGGTTCTCCTTCCCCCAGTTCATCAACTCCATACCAAACTTAAGTCTGTTCTCCTTTGCCGCACTATAGAGTGATTCCGGAATCTTTGGAATAAATCCCATCTTATCTGCAATATCAGCTATCATTTCACTTATCTCTCTCTGTTCTCCGTCAACTTCCACAATCGGTCTTCTCATCTGGAAATAGATATTAGGCCATGTCCATGAAAAGAAAGTTCCATCCCACGATTCATAGCCCGATTTTGACGGGAGCACATAGTGTGCAAACTTTGCAGTCTCAGACATTACAAGTTCGCCTACTACGAGAAGTTCCAATTTACTAAAAGCCTCTTCATAGGCATTGGTATCAGCATAAGATATAAGGGGATTTGACTGACAGCAGAGTATTGCTCTGAGCCTATCAGGCTTATTGCTTAAAATCTCCTCCGGCACAACATTAGGAGGAAAATATCCTGCAAGTGCAGGGAAATCGGTCTCTACGCTGCGCCATGTTTTAGGATCACGTTCATCCGAATTGCCGCATATAGGCATTAAAATTCCTGGTATAACATTTCCCCCCTTAACGCAAAAGTTGCCTGTTATTGCAAATAGTATTATTTCAAGGTATGATATCAATGTGCTGTGTCTGCTCATATATACGCCAAGATCAGGATGATACGAGGCTTTTCTCTTTCTTAGCTCTCTGCATATCTCCACTATCTGATTATAATCCAAATCACAAATCTTAATTGCAGCCTTTGCATCAAAATCTGCAAACCACCCCTTTATCTCGTCATAACCTGTTACATGGTTTTTGATATATTCATCATCTGTCAAGCCTTGATCAATTACAATAGAGATCATTGCTTTTGTAAGGAGAGCGTCCGTTCCGGGACGGATTGCAAGATGTATATCTGCAAGCTTTGCAGTTTCGGATTCACGAGGATCTATTATTACCAAAAGTTTATTCGGATCTTTGGAAAATTCACGCAATACAAGGGGAGCCCTTACCATCTGATGGCTTGCCATACCGTTCCATCCAATACCAACAAGCATATCCGAGTTATGCTCATCCGGTACAGTATATTTAAACTGCTTCCCCATAGCCCGTCCATGAGCCCAAAACTGACCTGTAAGTTCCTGACCAATAGGGGTATAGTGATATCTTGAACCAAGAGCCCTCATTAAAGTTACGCCTGATCCTGCCTCAAAATGGCATCCCTGTCCTCCGCCCCCCATATATGCAAAGGATCTCCCCCCATGTTTATCTACTATATCTTTAAGCCGCACCGATATTTCATCAATCGCCTGCTCCCATGATATTCTGACAAATCCCGAATCGATTCTCTTAAGAGGATATTTTAGTCTCTCTGCATTGTGTTGATGATATGCAACGTTTAACCCTTTGCGGCAAAGGTATCCCTGACTTCGGGGATTATCCTTATCACCCCTAACCTTTACTATTCTATTATTATCAACCTCAACCTCTAAGCCGCAGTTTTGCGCGCATAATACACACCCTGTTTTATGCCAGACACTCATACTCATCCTCCTTAAAAGATTTTATTAATATGGCATAGACCCTTGGCAGCCAATACACTTATCCCCATCTTTAACCGGATAGGCTTCGCCGCATATAGGACATACCCCTGTTTGACCTTTACTCTTTTTACCCAGAAAAGATTCCGAAACATTTACTTTACTGTAAGATAAGATGTTATCCCCTGCAGACCTTATCTCATTCAGAAGAAGCGGCTTATCCTGTTCACTCTTCTTTTTTAATTTCATAAACCAAGCGTATATCTCATTGTACGATTTTAACTTTTCGATATCCAAAAATACACGAACACCCTCGCCTGTCTCTTTATTATAAAAGACAACGGCAAACTTTCCTGCGTCGAATATCTTTAGCCATCCGTTCCCTATAGTGCATGGAGTGAGGAGTTGTATGGCGTCAGGCAGGCAGGTTGATGTTTCGCATATCACATCAAAAAATTCTCCGGCCGGCAAATTCTTCATGGCAAGATCAACCATAAAACCCCCAATAATAAGCCCCGGCGCTTCATGCCCGTGAAAGCCGCTTACCTTCTTAGTGTACTCTTCAATTGTCATATCGCATATGGTCTTCATAAATTCTTAGCCGCCTTTTTATAATCAAGCGCTCTTTGCAAAATCATAACAGCTTTTTGTAATCATCATTCATCCCCCTATCTATGGCGCGAAGTTTAAGCCATTCACGCTCATTTGCAGGGACTTCAAGAATATCATCCGTCTCTCTTCTCTTGAGGCTGATTGCTTCAACCGGACATGATGAAATACAGAGTCCGCATCCTATACAGTCTGTTATCTCTGCCTGATCCTTCATCTCAATGGCATTTGCCTGACACCTGTCGAAACACTCACCGCATGATATGCAAATATCTTTATCCACCACTGCGATATAGTTCGATTTTGCTACAGCCTTTTTGCTCACTGCAATATATTTAGTCAGCGGTCCGCAGCAGCACTTGCAGCAGTTGCATATAAAGAAATGCCCTGCTTTATAGTTTGAAGTCATATGCACAAGTCCGGCCTCTTCAGACATTTTCAGTATAGCGTATGCTTCATCCTTGGTTATTGCGCGGCAAGTATTATCATTATCGAAAGCGCCCGGAACAGGAGCAAAACTTAAGCATACCTCCATAGGCTTGTCGCATTTTTTTCCAAGGAGAGCCTTCTCCTTTTTGCAGATGCAGTCCCTCACCGACCACGATTTTGAGCCTTCAATGAGCGCGGCAACGCTCTCATAAGGCTCTATTGTTGAATCATCCTTCACTTCAACGCCAATAGGTATAGACTTCATCAACGGCGGCTCTTTGGCAAAAAACTCCTGCGCCATCGCATCATCCATATACTCTTCATTAAGTTCTGCAAACTCTTTGTCCATCATTGGACCCTGAAATTCATATATGCCAAACACATAGGGATATATTCTGTATAAAGAAAACTCCGGCTTTGAAATACCTATGAGCTGCCCCTTGTTCTTCATAACAGGAAGCATTCTTTTAATATAATCGGGATCAAGACCTGTCCTTGAAGCTATCTGTTCAGGCGTTTCAAATGCCAGCTTGAGTTTCATAAAGAGCTCCGCCTCCTCTTCATTAAAAATCTTTTTTAAGATCCTGATCTCAATGCCGTTTTTCGTAGCGGGAAACCCGTTTGGTATAGCGTCCAGAAAACTCCTTAATTCATTATACACATCACTCATATAAACACCTCTCTAAATAATATCAAAGCCACATACCAATCGGTATGTAATATAACAAAAATGTCAATTAAAAATTTTAAATCAAAATTATTTCCAGATACTCTTCATTCTCACTACATCTTTACCGCTCTCTTCACTGGTAATTGAATGTATAAAGGTATTATCTTCGGAACCGGCGCAGGTTTTAACTATAAGTCTATCACCTATACTGCTCTCTTTTTTAAAATTAATATCTATCTCATATAATCTATGCTTTTTTAAAAACTCAATAGGTAAAGTTTCAATACACCACTCTACATATTTTACATTATTTACATGCTGATAAAAATCACAATCAAAATAAC
>Ga0082212_10007345_pt1 | contig 14592 bp, 12 predicted proteins | sample TergutNt197P3_FD_71548 | JGI IMG/M metagenome (GOLD analysis project Ga0082212, IMG submission 71548) | Neocapritermes taracua P3 segment gut microbial communities from Petit-Saut dam, French Guiana - Nt197 P3 | ecosystem: Host-associated > Arthropoda: Insects > Digestive system > Gut ... | reverse complement strand
CTGCCACCATCATTACCACGGTTACCACGTAGGGAGCCATGCCGGTGATGTCGCTGGAGATATACTTTTGCAGGCGCAGACCCAGGGCGTCGATAAAGCCGAACAACAGCGCGGCCAAAAAAACCCGCGGGGGGTTGCCCCGGCCAAAGATGCAGCAGGCGAAGGCCACATATCCGCGGGAAGCGCTCATGTTCTCGGTGAACAAGGTCAAATATCCCAGGGAAAGGTGAGCCCCTGCAAGGCAACAGAGAATGCCACAGAGGACGCTGGCGAGGCATTTGAGGAGATCGGGGTTTTTTCCGGCAACCCGCAGGGCTTCCGGCTGTTCTCCGGCAGCCCGCAGGTGAAGGCCCAGGGGGGTTTTGTAGATCATCACCCACAGGAGGGGCACAAGCAACCAGCTTACATATACCAGCAGGGTATTGCCGCTGAGCAGGGGCCCCAGTACGGGGATGCCCTGGAGGGTGGGGAAAACCAGCCTGGGGAGGGGAACGATGCCCGGGCCGGAGAAGGAACCCTTTTGATGAAGCAGGGTTCTGAGCAGAAATACCGTTAACCCGGCTGCAAAGATGTTCAGCGCCACGCCAATGATAAACTCGTCGCTGCCAAAACGGATAACAAAAACATAGTAGAACAGACCCAGCAGAACGCCCAGGGCCAGAGCGAACAGAAGCCCTCCAAGCCAGCTGCCTGTTAATGTGCTGCCCAGTACGGCAAAAAAGGATCCGATCAGCATCATGCCCTCGACGCCGATGTTGGTAATGTTCACATGCTGGGTCAGCAGGCAGCCTAAAGCGGCCAGCACCACAGGGGTGGCGGTGCGCAGGGTGTTTTGAAGCAGGAGGATAGAAAAGAAATCGCTCACCGCGGTTCCCTCCTTCCCATCCGGCTTGCCGGGAACCGGGCTTTCCGGCGGGCGGCTCTTTGGCTCATTGCCCGGCGGATGCCCCCTTCCGCCGCCATGAAGAATATGATGATGGACTGGATGATGAGAATCAGCTCGCTGCTGACCCCCGCGTTTAACTCCATGGATTTACTGCCGATGTTGAGCATGGCAAAGAAAAAGCTCATCAAAATCGTGCCCAATGGATTGTACCGCATAATCATTGCCACCAGCATACCGTCAAAATAAAACCCGCTGCTGACGGTCACCAGGAAACGCTTGTGCAAACCGAACACTTCCAGCATCCCCACCAGGCCGCAAACAGCGCCGCTGATGGCCATGGACCAGAGCATGAGCTTGCCTGCGGGAATCCCTCCATACCGAGCGAAACGGTCGTTCTCACCGGTGAGCTTCATCTCAAAGCCCGTGACGGAGCGGCTCATTAAATACCAGATCAAAAACGCGGCGGCGGCGGCGAAGAACACCCCGGTATTCAGGTTTGACAGGCGGACCAGCGGCGTGAAGCCCGCTCCCGCCGCAATGCTGTCCGTACCCGTCGCAATGCCCCGTTCGCTCGTTTTCAGGGGTCCGTTGGCCAGAAAGCTGCACAGGTAAATGGCGGCAGAGTTTAACATGATGGTAGTGATCACCTCGTTCACATGCCATTTGACCTTCAGCCAGGCGGGAAGGAGGGCATAGAGGGCGCCGGCCAGCAGCGCCGCGGCCAGGGAGAGCGCCACCGTCAGCCATGGGGGCGCGGCCGCCGTCCCGGCCCCCACCAAGGCGGCGGCCATGGCCCCCAGGTAGAGCTGGCCCTCGCCTCCCACGTTGAACATGCCCGCTTTGGCCGCTACGGACATCGCCAAGCCGGTCAGGCAGAGGGTAGCGGTCTTGGCAAGGGTATTCGCGAAGGCTCGCCGGGTGCCCAGGGCCCCTTGAAACAGAGCCTGGTAGGCCTTCACCGGGTCAAAACCGCAGAGCCGCATGATTCCAAAGCCCATCAAAAAAGCCAGTAGAATCGCAATCAGCAGAGAAAACAGGTAATCCCGCCGGAGGCGCTGAGCCGGCCTGAGGCTGATCAGGGCGCGTACGCTCTGCAAAAAGCCTGTGTTCATGGTAAGCAGGCTCCTTCCTTCTGACCGCCGCCGGTCATGGCATAGCCGATCTCCTCCCTGGTGACGGCATTGGCCGCGAAGCAGGCCGTCACCTGTCCCTTGAAGAGGGCTGCCAACCGGTCGCACAAGTGGAAGAGTTCGTCCAGATCCGCGCTGATCAGCAGGATGGCGCAGCCCCTGTCCCGCTCTTCCATAATGCGCCTGTGGATGAACCGGGTGGCTCCGATGTCCACCCCGCGCGTGGGCTGGCTGATGATGAGAAGGGACGCGCCAAAGCTAAACTCCCGGGCGATGACCGTTTTTTGCATATTACCGCCGGACAGGGCCCCCACAGGCTCATCTACACCGGCGGAACGGATATCGAACTCCCGGACCCGTTCCCGGGCATAGCGCCTTACCCTGCCCCGGCGCAGGTACAGGCCCAGGGCGTTGAAAGCGGGTTCGCGCTGCCTGCCCAGCAGAAGGTTTTCCATCACGCTGGCCCGGGTGTCAAGACCGGTCCGCAAACGGTCTTCCGGCACAAAACTCACGCCCAAGCGCCGGATCTCTCCCGAGGTCAGGCGGCTCACGTCCTTCCCGCCGACCAAAATGCTTCCCCGATAAGCCCTCATGCCAAGGATGCATTCCGCCAGCTCCGTTTGTCCGTTGCCTTCCACACCGCAAATCCCAACAATCTCCCCGGCGCGCACTGACAGTTCCACGCCCCGGAGGGCAGGAAACCCACGGTCGCCGAGAGCCTGAAGCCCTTCAATTCGCAAGGGAATTACGGGTGTTGAACGCTCTTTTGCATCGCCTGCCGCGAACGCGGCGGGCGTACCGCCAGCCTCCCCGGAGACAGGACGGCCCGTGGCCGCTTCCTCCGCCGAAGCCGACGGGGCCGAGGAGGTCAGCGGAAGGATCATCTCAGCCGGCATTTCCCGCCCCACCATCAGCGAAGCGATTTCCATCTCCCCGGTGGCGCGTGTATCCAGCACAGCCACCAGCCTGCCCCGCTTCATCACCCCTACCCGATCGCTGGCCCGCATTACCTCGGGCAGCTTGTGGGTAATGAGGATCACCGTCATTCGCCTATCCGCCACCATCCGCCGTACCACCTGAAACAGCTCCTCAGCTTCCTGGGGGGTCAGTACGGCGGTTGGTTCATCCAAAATCAATACGTCAGCCCCCTGCCGGAGCGCTTTTAAGATCTCCACCCGCTGCTGCAGACCCACGGAGAGTTCACCCACCACATCCGCAGGGTTCACCGCCAAGCCGTACCGGTCCGCCAATTCGCGCACCAGTGCATTCGCCCGGGCGCCGTCATAGAGCAGGCCGCCTTTCCGGGGTTCGCGGCCCAGCAGGACGTTTTGGGCCACGGTAAAGCTGGGCACCAGCTTGAAGTGCTGATGCACCATGCTAACCCCCATATCCATAGCCTGCCGGGGCCGGCAACCGGCTTTTTGCCCCCTGACGGTAATTTCACCCAGGGTGGGTTCCACCAGTCCATAGAGCATATTCATCAGCGTGCTTTTACCCGCTCCGTTTTCACCCACCAACGCAAAGACCTCTCCCTGCCTAATGGAGAGGCTCACGTCATCCACCGCCAGCACGCCCGGGTATTGCATGCTGACGTGGGAAAACACAACGATGGGGGGGGGCATGGGCCGACCTCATTTCTATACCGGGGCCTGCGCCTCGGGCCTTATGCTCGTTTGGGCCGGGTGTGGCCTTGCGTCTGTACGGACGATGCAAAGGCGAAGCAAAGGGGACGCCTCCGCTTCACGATCGTGGGCCGGCATCTTGCTTCCCCGCGCTTCCCCCTGCCGGAGCTTATCTTGTGGATTCCACCGTGATTTCCCCGCTGATGATCCGCTCTTTCAGCGCTTCCACCTCGGCTTTTAGCTCCGGGGTGACCTGCTGGGCCATGGCTTCGTCTCCATAGCCGATATCGATGAAGCCGGTGGTCATATCCGCGTCCCAGACAGCGCCGCCTTCAAAGACACCGTCCGCCAGGTACGCGCCGATGACCGCGTAAACGCTGTCTCCCACGCGCTTGAGCATGGAGCACAGGATCACATCCGGATACAGGTACTTCTGGTCGCTGTCCACGCCGATGGCGTAATTTCCGGTTTCAACCGCGGCTTCAAAGACACCGAGGCCGGTCTTGCCCGCAACTTGGAACACCACGTCCGCGCCTTTATCATACAGGGCCAGGGCGGCTTCCTTGCCCTTGTCCGGCGCCTCGTAATCATTTGTGTAAATGGGATCCAGCACCTGGCCGTCCGCCCGGGCAAACAGGCCGCCCTGCCGGTAACCCACGATAAAATTATTGATGGTCTCGCTGTCTTCGCCGCCGACCACACCCACCTTGCCGGTTTTGGACAGCTTCATGGCGATGTAACCCGCCAGGAAACTCCCTTCATTCTCCGCATAGGTGATGGAAAGCAGGTTGTCCCCCACGCCGTCCAACCCATTGTCCACGAAGATGAACATGGTTTCGGGCATTTCCGGGACCACCTCGCTGAGGCCGTCCCAAAACTCCCAACCCACAGCCACCACGATGTCGTTCTTCTCCGCGGCGTCCACCAGAGCCGGCTGGTACCTGCTGGCGTCGCTGGCACATTCCACAACGCTTCCCGTCACGCCAAAATCCGCCTCCAGCCTCTCGAGGCTCTCGTAGGCGCTGTCGTAGAAACCTTTGTCACCCAGGGTATTGGCGATGCAAAGAGCCACTTTCACACCTTCCCCGGCTTTATCGGCTTCCGCCGACGCCGTAAAAACGGCTGCAGCCATAACAAGGCACAGAAGCAGGGCAATTCCTTTTTTACTCATTTCTCATCATCCTTTATCTGTTTTTTTCATTGATCCGCAGTTTCAAAGATGCGCTTTCGCTTGATACCGCCCAATGGCTGACCGTCAACGCTTTCTCCCTTTTCCCAGAGCTTCCCGCAACCAGTTTTGCAGCCGGTACCCCGGGCGCCTGTTCTTTTTCATAGCCAGGGCCGCGTCCAGCGCCCCTTCCCGGTATCGTCGGTTCTCCGGCTCCCGGCGGACCGCTTCCCGAAAGCTCTGATGCGCGTTTTCATACTGCCTGAGCCCCATCAGAATATGCCCCTGCAAATAGTACCACCCGTCGTCGCGGCTGCTGGCGCGGTTTAATTGACGCAGGGCGCTTTCCAGGCTGCCCTGATCCATCAGGCGAACGGCAAAATGCTTGGCTTCCTCCTGGGAGATGTAATGAAACCCCACATGATGCCGGAAAGCAACCTTCAACGCCTCTTCATAAGCCAGGTTGAGCTCCACCAGCCGCTCCTGGGCAGCCGTCTGCTCGGCCGCATCCTGGTATTGATCCGGGTGGCAGTCCTTTACCTTCTGGCGGTAAGCCGCGCGAATTTCCTGGGCGTCCGCGTGAGGGTTAAGCCCCAGGACGTCAAAGTACTTCTTTTCGATCAGGCAGGCCACCCCCCATTTCCGCGGGGGCAACGCCCTCTTTCATCCCCCTGCGCCCACGGCCTACAGTCTTTCCCGGCGGATATCCGCTCCCAAGCTGCGCAGCTTCTCCTCAATCCGTTCATATCCGCGGTCAATGTAAGAAGTTTCATAAATTTCCGTGATACCGTTGGCCATAAGCCCGGCCACAATCAGGGCGGCCCCCGCGCGCAGGTCGGTTACCGTAACAGGCGCGCCAAAAAGCTCGTCCACACCTTCAATGAGCACAGTTCGGCCCATCAGCTTGATACTGGCCCCCATGCGGCGCAGCTCATCCAGATGCTTGAACCGCTGCTCAAAGATAGCCTCCGACACGGTGGAGGTACCGTTAGCCGTACACAGCAGCGCGGTTATAGGTTGCTGCAGGTCCGTGGGAAATCCGGGATATACCTGGGTTTTTACATTAACCGCACGAAGCGAACCCTGAGGCCGAACCCGAATGCTGTCGTCGCTTTGGGTGACCCTAAAACCCATTTCCAGCAGTTTGGCCGTAAGCGCCTCCATATGGGTGGGAATGCAGCCGTGAATCACCACATCGCCCCGGGAAGCCGCTGTGGCGATCATCAAGGTGCCTGTTTCAATCTGGTCCGGAATGACGGCGTAGGACGCGCCGTGCAGTTTTTGCCGTCCCTGGATGCGGATTACGTCGGTTCCCGCTCCTTTTACACGCGCGCCCATACTGTTGAGAAAGTTGGCCAAATCCACGATATGGGGCTCCTTGGCGGCGTTGTAAATCATCGTGGCGCCTTCCGCCCGGACTGCGGCCAGCATCACGTTGATGGTGCCGCCCACGGTCACCATGTCAAAAAAAATGTCGGAGCCGTTCAGTTTATCAGCCTTGGCATATACCATGCCCCGACGTTCGTCAATCTCCGCGCCCAGGGCGCGCAGTCCCTTTACATGCTGGTCGATGGGCCTGCTGCCGATCTCGCATCCGCCGGGATAAGCAACCTCCGCGCGGCCGTTTCTCCCCAAAAGCGCTCCCAGCAGATAGTAGCTGGCCCGCAGGCGGTTGGTAAAGGCGTAAGGCACATGGGTGCCTTCCGCCGAGGCGGGGTCCACCGTCAGATGATGCCCCGGCACATAGTCCACCTTCGCGCCTAAATGGGTAACGATTTCAATGAGCGCGTGCACATCGTCTATATCAGGCAGGTTCTCGATCGTGCAGGGAGAGTCGCAAAGCAGGGTGGCGGGGATCACCGCCACGGAGGTGTTCTTCCCGCCGCTGACGGTGATCTCTCCCGTCAGAGGAACGCCGCCCGTAATGAGCATTTTTTCCTTGCACTGCATCGGAAGGCCAAACACGGCCGCCATCACCTCGTCCCGAACCTTTCCCGGCCTGCATTCCTGCAAAAGCATCTATAATTATACACGGGAAATCGTCCCTTGACAAGCGTCGGGAACCTGAGGGTTCATACGGTCTTTTTACAGCAAATCCCCCAGGGCGATTTGCAGGCTTTCCGCCTGAAGCTCGTGCCGCACCGTGCCGTCCACCGCTATGGCGTCATAGAACGCGTTGATAGGGTAGGCGGCCAGCATGCGGGCAGCGCCGCCCTCGGTGGTGATGGTCATCTGCCAGCGGGGCGTTCGGGAACCTATGATGTCTTCTTCCTCCACAGAGCCCAGCACCTCCATGGCCGCCAAATTGACGACCATGAGATCAAAGGCCTCGTGGCTGAATGGTTCCCCGTTGCAGAGGGTCTGTACATCGTAGAGGATGTTCCCGTCCTCATCCAGGGCCAACTCGTTGTTGGGCAGGACCCGTTCCATTCTGACGCGACGAAAATCCAATACCCTGCCCTCCACCTGGATATGAATGGAGGCTATGGCCCCGTTCTCCCCCATATCCGCCGGATTCTTGGTGACGAGCCCCTCAGACGTAGCCTGTAAAAACGCCGCCAGCAAAAAGCCGTTCACATGGTATAACCGGCCCTCGTATTCACAGGCGTAAAAATAGCCGTCCGTCTTCTCCCACAGCGTAAGGGCCAGGGTTTGTTCCTGGGCTTCCCGGGCAGTCAGGACGCCGTTTTCATCCACGTCGGCGTATGCCCCCGCGCGCTGATGAATATGGATTGTCGCAAGGGGTCCGCCTGCATACGCGTCTTTCGCCCCGGGCAGTTCTTCCTGCATCGGGCCCAGGCGAAAATTAGCCACGGCGCTCAGCAGCGCCGCCGCCTGCTCCTCTCCCAGCGGATACGCGAAGGGCTTTTGGAGCGTACCCGACACATGGCCTCCCTGATCCATGAAAAAAAGGATTTCGAGCGGCTCCCTGCCGCGCACGGCAATCGCGCAGCGGTCCGTCAGGCTTGCTTGCAGCAGGGGCTGCTCTACAGGCAGGAGCATCTGGGGCGTCATCTCAAAAGCTTCATAGATTCCGGAGTCGCACATATACACCCCCGGATCTCCGGACCACCGGTAATAATAACAGGAACTCTCCGGTACAGGCCATCCCAGCTGAAGCACATCCTCCCAACCCTCCGCCGAAGTGACGCGTACGGTGATCTCCGGCGGTTCCAGCCCCATATCCTTCAAGTACGGCCTCACCTCGTCGGCGTTCCTGGCGATGGTATCCTCCACGGCAAAGACGGTAGCCGCGCTTACGATCTCCTGATCATACGCCTCATTGATCAGCGCCGGCGTTCCGCCCTCCCTCTTTAGGAACAAACGTTCATCCCGGTACAGCAGCGTATAGCTTTCCTTATCCCTCTGAGTGACCGTAATGCTTTCCAGGCCGCTTTTATCAATGGTTTTCAGGGCCTGAAACGTAGACGGCTTGACGGGCTTGGCGGCATTCCTGCCGGGGAAAAGGAGCCGGTTCTCCGGCAGCGCCAGCGCGAAAGCGAGGGCCAGCCCAAAGGCCGCCGCCAAGTAGGCCCACGGGGGCAGCATTCTCCTTCCGCCCGTCTTCCGTTTCATTTTGTGGGGATGCTGCACGATGATTCCTCCTGCGTATAGGCTTTGACTCCGGGAGAAATCCGGTCTACCGCCGCTTTCGCGGCAGCAGCACCACGAGGGCTGCCGCAAGGGACGCCATGGGTGCGGCCACAATCAGCAGGAGGCCAAGGGTATGGCCGCCCGCTTTCAGGCCCGGATGGAACGCGGAGCGAGCCATGATATCCAGGGAAACGGCCTTTTGGGGCAAAAGCTGGCTCATGATCTGTATGGCAAACGCCTCGTTAAAGGTGCTTTGATACATGTATTCTTCCGTGAAGAGAGCGCTGTTGCCAATGGCGAACATCCGGGAGATTTCCCCGGACGGATGCATCCGCCGGGCATTGAGGGCCAGGCTCAGCTCTCCGCCGAAATCCAATCCCCGCAACGGGCCGTCTTCACCATCGCCGGCATTTCCGGCGGCGTTTTGAAAATCATGAACATAAGCATTCTCGCCTGCTGCGAGTACCGTCTCCACGGTCAGGGACGGATTGCTTACCGGAGCCCGGAAAGCTCCGGCTCCGGCCAGCAGCAGGTAGTCCATGTTTCCGGCGATCAGGGGCCCGGTCATATCCGTTTCCCGCATAAAAGGGATCAGGTAAACGGGCTCGCCCAAGTAGCTGTCCGCATCCTCCTCCCCCGCCATCACGACCCCGGGCAGCGGAACCACGCCGTAATTCTTCAGCAAGGCCATATAGTTGGGCATGTTCAACGGATCCGTGAAATCCCGCAGGACCATAAAACTTCCTCCGCGCTTGGCAAAGGCGTCCAGCCAGCCCACTTCTTCGCCGCTTAAATCCTTACGCAAGCCCGCCATCAGCAGCAAATCCACCTCATCCAGCGCGCTTTCGGACCGCAGGGTCACGGTTTTAACGTCATATTGGTTCTGGCGCAGGAAGCGGGTGAAATTTTCCAGCTCGGCGGCAGGCAATTCCCCATGTCCCTCCAGGATGCCCATCATGGGAATAACCGCCTCTGTTACGAATAAGATAGCCTCCGTGAGCCGTTTTTCGTAGATCAGCCCCGCCGGTTCAAATCTTCCCCTTTCGGGATGATAGGCCCAGCTTACGAAATCCTCCTGGGCCAGCACCTTGTAGCGGCCGGTTTCCTCGCAGCTCACGATCACGGAATCCGCCTCCGGCGCATGACCGAGATCGCTTTGAAAACGGGCGAGGATGCCGGGGTTCTTGGCGATGTCCGCGGGTTCCACCCGGACAAGGCTGTTCAGCGCCCCGTATCGCCTTAATAGCTCTAAAAGCCGGCTGTCCGCATCCATCCCCAGGCAGAGCAGGTACAGCGCGACCGGCCGCGTTAGCCGGTCCATCGCGGCCCGGGTTTCCGGGCCGGTGGATGCGTACCCGTTAAAGCTGTAATCCCTGCGCCAGCCATACCGCGCTTCCAGCGCGCCTACGCCCATGTTGACAAGGATGCAAAGCGCCGCAAACCCGGCCGTCATCATTGCCCCGAGGCCTCCGTGACGCCACCGGGGCTCCCGCAGCTTCCTGCCTGCCGAACCGGCTATCCAACGAAGCCTCTCCAACAGACCGCCTCCCCGGATGCGGCCATCGCTCACGTTCCCGCCCCCTTTGCAAAACGCCGGCTGTCCAGCCAGCGAAGTGCGACCGTCACGCATACCGCGATGAAAGTCAGGAAGAACAGCACGCTGGCAAAGCTGAGCTGGCCCAGGACAAAAGGCTCATAACGGCCGTAAAGGCTTATGAAGAACAGCGCCTCCCTTACAAAACCAATGGGCACGTACCGGGCCAGCAGATCCAAAAGCCATAAAACCAGGTTGGCCGCGAAAGCGGCAATGACCGCGCTGACCTGGTTTCCGGCAAAGCCTGCCACCAACAGGTCCAGCGCCAAAAAGGAGAGCCCCTGGAGCGTGAGGCCCAGGTATCCCACAAACCACTCTCCCGCGAAAACAGTCCCGAACAGGCCGATGACCAGCACGTAAACATGGGTGAGCAGCACCCCCAGGAGCAGCACAGTCGCCGCCGCAAAGTACTTGCCCCACACGATGGCAGCCAGGGGCACCGGGCTGGTGAGCAGCAACTGATCCGTACCTTTCTGCCGCTCCTCGCAAAGGCGCATGGTCAGCATGGGACAGAGCAGCATCAGCAGCATGGTCAGCTGGGACAGAAAGAGGAGTAGTTCCCCGGAGAGGGGCCGCAGGTTGCTCATGTAAAACAGCGCGCCGGAAAGCCCCAGAAACACGCCGATGAATACATAGCCCACCGGGGTGTAAAAAAAACCGTGAAACTCCCGCTTATACACAATCCGCAATATCCGCCCTCCCTTGCTTCTCCTTTGCCGCGGCATCATTCTGAAATGGCGTCCAGAAACACCTGCTCCAACGAACTCTCCTGCCGTTGCAGGCGCAGGATGGGCATAGCCAGGCCGCTGAGCAGCGCAAAGAGCGCCTCCTCCGGACGCTCCGCTCCGTGAAAGGCAAGGGTCACGGAGGTGATCTCCGGCCCGGGAGCGGGCTCTATCCGTACCTCCCGGATGCCTGCCATCCGGCGCAGGGCGGACAGCAACTCCTCGCCCCGCCCCCGAATCCAGCAGAGGAGCACCGCGTCTCCCACGGAAGCCAGCCGGCCGAGGCTCATGTCCAGCTTTACCCGCCCGCGGTTCAAAATCACCACATGGTCGCAGAGCTGCTGCACCTCGCTGAGCATATGGGAGGAGAACAGAATGGTGCGCCGGTTGGACAACTCCTTCATCAGCCGGCGGATCTCGGTAATCTGTTTCGGATCCAGCCCGGAGGTCGGCTCGTCCAGAATCAGCACTTCCGGGTCTCCGCTAAGGGCCTGGGCAAGCCCCGCCCGCTGCCGGTATCCCTTGCTTAGATGCCCCAGCAGGCGGTCCCTCCTGTCCGCAAGGCCGGTCAGCTCCATTAATTCCCGAACGTGATCCCTGACCGCCCCCGGGCACACTCCTTTTAAACGGCTGACAAAGCACAGATATTCCCATACGGTCATCTCGTCATAAAGGGGAGGATGTTCGGGCATATATCCAAGCCGGCTTTTAGCCTCCATGGGGGAAAGCAGCGGGTCCGCCCCCCCAATAAGCACCTGTCCGGAAGTGGCTGCCAGATACCCGGTCATGATGCGCAGCAGCGTGGTCTTCCCCGCGCCGTTTTGCCCCAGCAGGCCCACCACGCTTCCCTCGGGCGCCCGCAGGGACACGTCATTAAGCGCCCACACGGCGCCGTACCGCTTGCTTACTCCCTGCGCCTCAATCATCCGCGTCTTTCCTTTCCCTTGTCCGTCTCTCCCATTATAGCAAAGCATCGACAAGAAAGCTGTGAACGGATTGTAAAAACTGAGCCGGCATTCCCCTTATCTTGCAATCGTTTTCAAAATAAGGTAAAATACTTGAAACGAAGCCCGCCGGTCCGCGAACGGAACCGGGTGGCGGGACCTTCGCACAACCCCGGGAAAGGATGAGCGGTCATGCGCGTTTATCACCCCGCCGGCACGGCCAACGGCATTCCGCCGGAGAACGCGTTTCTGGTGGCGGACAGCGCCAACAACCCCGTGGCGGAAGGGTTTCTCGTCCACACCTATCATCCCTACCTGTTTGCGGACCGCCCCGTCAATATATTCATCAGCCTCCATTCGAAAGGCCCGGGCCGGGATATGCTGCTGGGAGCCCTGCTGGCCAGGGCTTATCAACTGCGCATTCAGACCCCTCAGTACAAGGCGCGGGTGTTTGCCCAGGTAAGCATACAGGACGCGTCCATGATGTCTTTTTATATGGACGGCGGCCTCATGGCGGACGACGCGCTGGACGTGGTTCAAGTTACACCGCCCAATGCCAGGCCCGGCGCGCCCATGGGCTACGATCTGGGGCGGATCCCCCTGGCCGCTCCGCTGGAGCAGCAGGCGTTTTTGACCCGTATGAACACCTTCCGGCTGGATGTATTGCAGTATCCCCTGTTGCAGCGCTACATGTCCATGCCCCACTTTTTGGCGCTGTACCTGGCCCGCGGCAGGGAGATCGTGGGAGAAATCTTCTTCTCCGGGGAAAACAGCGCAGCCAAGCTGCTGGGCCTATACATCCTTCCCAACTACCGCCGCCTTGGCCTGGCAAAATCCCTGATCGCCGCAGGTATGAAGTTTCTGGCGGATCAGGGGGTTTCCCATTTCGAGGGGGATGTGATCCGCCGCAACGGCCCCCAATGCGCCCTGGCCCAGAGCTGCGGCGCAACCTTCATCCGGACGGCCTGCTTCTATCCGGGGCTGAACTATGAGTAAGCGGACGCCCTACACCCTGGTGCGCTCGAACCGGCGTACACTCTCGCTGGTGGTGGAGAGAAACGGCAGCCTGGTGGCACGGGCACCCCGCCGTATGCCAACGGCGGATATCGAAGCCTTTATCGCCAAAAAGAGCCAGTGGATCGTGCAAAAACAAGCGCTGCAAAGAGCCCGGGACGCGTCCGCACCAACCCTCGCCGACGGGGGCCTGCTGCCCTTCCGGGGCGGTAGCCTGATCCTCCGCCTGGCGGAGGTGCGCGTTGCCGCGGAAGACCACGGCACGCTGCTGATTCCTCACCGGAGCCCGCCTCACAAGGCGCTGAAAGCCTGGCTTCTGGGCCAGGCGCAAGCGCTCCTTCCGCCGCTGGTAGCCCGGCAAGGCGAAACCATGGAGCTTCAGCCAAGCGCCTTGCGCTTCTCCACACCCCGCACCCGCTGGGGCAGCATGAACAGCAAGGGTGTAATGATGCTCAACGCCGCTCTTCTGCTCTGTCCGCCATCCCTTGCGGAATATGTAATCATCCACGAGCTCGCTCACCTGCGCCAGCCCAACCACTCCCCCGCCTTTTGGTCCCTGGTGGAGAGATGGGCGCCCGACTACCGGGAGAGGCGGAATTGGCTGAAACAGCACCAAGGGGTGCTTCGGATCCTGGAGGGGTAGGAGACGGCCCATTCAAAACATTCCGGCGCCGGGCGGACGATATTGGCGCAAAAAGATCCGGTCGCCCGCGCGTACACGGGCGCTGCGTCATCCGTCCGCCGGAAAGATGACGCTCTTTCGAAAACCCACGAGTTCTTGATTCCCGTTAAAAAGGGCAGGCGGATATTTTTCCGAAAGCTCGTCTGCGACGTCTTCGGCAACGCCCAGGTGTTTCAGCGTTTCGATGACCGCCGCCTCAAATTCCGCATGGCTTCCGTCGCTGATTTTCAAGGCCATGCCAATGCCCAGAGAACGAATGCCGATCGCGTACACGCCCAGCGCGCCGCTTTTCCCCAGCAGATCAGGGCTCTTTGCGACGATTGAGCAGACGAGGCCATCACCCGCAAGCATCGTGGGATGCCGATGTACCCGCCGGTAATTCTCAAAGGCCGCTTGCGCGACGCGATCGTTCTTGATCCGCTCGGGCCGCGCAAGGTTCAAAAAAGAGCGCGCGATGTTTTGAAACGGAACCGCAAACACCGGCACGCCGCAGCCGTCTACGCCAACCCCGATCCGGTCTTCGGGCGTTTCGCTGACAAGGGCGATCATGCTTCGCACCTCGCGCTGAGCGCGGCTGTTACGGCGCCAATAGGACTCCACAGGTTCCCCAAGCTCGCGCGCGAGCATCATCAGCCCCAGGTGCTTCCCCGCGCAGTTATGATACAGCTTGCGCGGAGCCGCGTTTTTCCTCAAAAGGTCATCCTTCCGCGACGGACGAACGGGATAGGCGGGCAGCATCACCATTTGTTCCTCGTTCAACCCGGCCTTTGCGAGGATCGATTCCAAAACGCGAACGTGTTCCTCGTCGCCCCAGTGCGAGCCGGATAGAATGGCTGTTTCCTCGTCCGTCAAGCCATATTTGCGGTGCAGCCCGCGCATAAGCACCGGCAGCGCCTGTATCGGCTTAGACGCGCTGCGATAAAAACAGCTCCAGTCCGCATCGCCCTTTTGGCGGATCAATCCATCCCGTTCATGGACGAGGGCATAGGCGCCGTAATGCACACACTCCAAAACGCCCCCGCGGTATTCCTCAAATAACGCTTCCGCTCGCATATGATATCTCCACTTTAAAACACGCGTCCCGCCGCCCGACCACGGCGCCGTTATCGTTGCGCAAAACAAGCGGATTGGGCTGCATCAGCCGCTCCTCCGTCTCCTTGCCGAGGCATCCCAAATCGCGCAGTATATGCAGCGCGATCAGCGGCCAATGATGCTCCGTGCCGTCGACGAACT
>Ga0082212_10007344_pt1 | contig 14593 bp, 7 predicted proteins | sample TergutNt197P3_FD_71548 | JGI IMG/M metagenome (GOLD analysis project Ga0082212, IMG submission 71548) | Neocapritermes taracua P3 segment gut microbial communities from Petit-Saut dam, French Guiana - Nt197 P3 | ecosystem: Host-associated > Arthropoda: Insects > Digestive system > Gut ... | reverse complement strand
CCGCCAGTTTTGAGCTTGATGTAATTTGACTCATCCCGCTTCACATTGCCATTCAACTTTGTTTCCCAGAAGTCAGTATTGGATTTCGGAATTGAAAAATCTTTGCAACCTTTGTGACAGTGCCAGAAACAGCCATTTACAAACACAACTGTCTTGTGTTTTGGCAGGACAATATCAGGCTTTCCGGGGTATCGCCTATCATTCTTTCTAAACCGTAACCCCTTGGAAAACAAAAACTTTCTGACAATTTCCTCCGGCTTTGTGTTGTTGCCACGAATCTTTGCCATATTTGCACTGCGGGCTTCTTTTGATAGCTTATCCATTCAATCCTATGCTCCATCATCGTTGTCATCCAATACACCCAACAACCCTGCAAGCTGAGTTGCTCTTGAAATAATGTCTTTCAACGCAGAGGCCTTTCCATCCCTGTAATACTGTTTCGTTGCGTTTTTCAGTCGGTTTTCAATCTCAATTTGAAGATTTTCATGAGATTCAACTTTTAATCCACTTGCCTTCTCAATAATGTGTTTAGCAGCCCTCTCAGACAAAGGGCGTATTGAGCTCTGCCAAGGCGGGGCGGGACTTTTGCGAACCGTTTGGTAATCAAGTGATTCAATGTAACCGTTATCCATATAAATCGGGACAACTGATTTGAAACTGTGGCAATCTATCAATTCCGCGTAATAATCATCAACACCAGTTTGATATACATTACCAATTCGCCCTGTACCAAAATAGTACCGATGCTCACGGGAGTATCTATCTCCTTGGTAGTAAATAAAAACGTCTCCGGAATGAATCTGGTTCCGGTATTTCGGGGGAAAATGGTATACAGAAAAAAGCTCATCCTTGTATTGGGACTCAATGTCTCGTCTTTGGGACAATATGATATGCACCAATTCCACCTCCACTTAAATACTTATGTCATTGAAGAACCCAATCTCCGCGTTGACAAGTGTGCCTACAACCAAGCCTCTGTCAAGCAACCGATTCCCCATTTCACAGCAGGTTTCCGGAAGTAAGGCGCAATTGTGACAAGCCGCAAGATTGCAGGAATCCGGGCCTTGACCTTCAGATTGGATGCATATCGGGTCGGAGGAACACCATTTGGCATTTTCAATTGCTGAGACTATTGTGTCTTCAAGTCTGCCCGGTTCCCCTTGGCGCACAAGCCCGCCAAGCGAACCTTCGGCATCACCAGAAGCCGTGTATATTAGAACACCTTTCATTCGTAATGTTTCTCCGCAACGTTCACAATAGAGGCGTTCGCGGATAGAGGAACTGCCATAACCGCACTCATAGCTCAACTGGTTGATGAGCAAGTGTGCAAAGGTATGAATCATGATAAACTCCGGCCTCAAATGGCCTGGGATAACCTTGGCCAAAAATGAATCTTGGTATGTTGCGTCCAGTTTATTTCCCCTTGTATACACATCAGCTTGATGCGCCCACTTATCAAGAATCACGCTATTGAACTCAAAGAATATCCCCTCACCAAAAACCTCTATTGCCGGTAACCAGTTCCCATTGCCAAGTCTCAACATCCGCTTCTTGTCCGTCAGGCTAATTGTATAGTTGGGTTCCAGGCGGGAGAAGCCAACAAATGCTCTTGACTCTCTCAGTTTTGGTACAAGCGAAATGCTCTTGAAGTAGTCATGTATCACGGGTGCATAGTCTGTTATAGGCTTGTTTTTGCAGAAAAAGTCGAGTGTTTCGCCGCCGCTGTTCTTGGTTAACATATTATATTCTGCGAGACGGTATTCATCTTCCGGTGTGTTCTCGTTAATGTCTGGCAGTCCCTCAATACCGTCAATTCTACGTACTATGGCATTGTATAACTCCTGTGGATTAACATTCTTGCTTGCAGCTATCGCGTTGACAAAATCGCGGTTGATTTCACCATTGACTCTGCTTGATGTGAAAGCAGTAAACAATTCATCGAGAACGCCAATAATCCGGCGGTTCGTATCATCGGCATCTGTTGGAATATAGAGCGAGCTTTTAGTATCAGCAAACCAGACATTACTTGCGCCGCGTTGAACGACTTTCAAGTCTTCCGCATGGCAATCACATCCCGGCGCATCCTCCGGGGTGATTCCAAGCCAAGGTGCAGTTCCTTTACAGTGATAGCCGATTTTCTCCAAGGCTCCTGGACGAAGTGCAGCAGCAATAGATTTGCTTGCGCCACATGAGCATTCATACCGCACCCCGGTTAGTGCCGCAGACGTTCCACCGGTGCTTCTGCGAATGCGACAGGTTTCAGGGTCATGTGGATGACTATGACCTTCATGAATCCACTCTGCGATGGGAAAGTCATCTATATGTCCATTCTGGCAAACAACTACAAAACGCTCCGGGACAAGTTTTCTTCCGCGCCGATTGTTTTGCTTGCATTTTCGACCATGCGGCCATTGATAGGCATCGCAAAATGGGTGCGCCGAGTACAAACCAACCTTTTGCATAGTCCCGCAGAATGGGCAATAATGCCATGAGGGGAATCTCACCGCAGGAATTTTCAGATTGGAATTTTCGGAATCAGCACTATATTCGCGGAAGTCCGGCGGCCACCGCAATTCTTTTACTCCCACACGTTTTTGAAGACGCTCATCCTTTACGAGAAAGTCTTCCGGGTGATTGTATCGCCACATATCAAGTCCAGCTATCATAAGCGATTCATCCTCCGGGAAAGGCACAATTGCCCCAACACCCCACGGACCGAGAAGAGAACTTCTTCTCATTGGTTTGTTTTGAAAAGCCATACCTTAACCCTCCTCCAGATAGCGGTTTTCCAGCACAAAGGCTTCACATGAAGCGTCAACACTTCTCATTGAAGTTGGTGTTGGGAATCCTCTGGTTCCCCAAATTGCATTTCGTAATGAACCAGCCTGGAACATCAGTGGAACATCGTTTCCTCCACCGAAATCATAGTATTTACGAGGTTCCCACGTTTTCCAATCTTCAAAGATCTCATCAATCTGTGCCATTGAAGCAACAAGCTCTCCGGGTTCAATCAACATAATCCGCTCCTTCACGATTGACTTAATCATTTCAATCTTCTCAGCATTCGGAAGCTTCGGCGGGTCACTGTTATAATTCGCATCACCAAAGAACCGGAGCAAGCCAATTACGATTGCATGTAATGCCCGTTCCCTTAACGGGGGAGAAAACGGTGTAACACTGGTTGGTTCAACGTGACAATAAATACGCGAGTGATAAGTTTGGAAATGTTCATAGTGTGATTTGTCCCTCGGTTTCCCCGGATTGTATATTGTGAAAACAAGACCAGGTGCATTGATGGAACGCCCGACACGGCTTGTTGCCTGAATATACTCAGACGTTGTTTTCGGCTGACCTGCGATGCACATCAGTCCGAGTCTCGGAACGTCCACTCCGACGGAAATCATATTTGTGGCAAGGCAGATGTCAACAGGTCTCTTGTCTTTAGATGGATATTGAACGCCAAGGTTTTGCAAACTGAACGGAATTTTGTCACTCCTCACGCGGCTTGTCAGTTCTTCGTCGCGGTAAATGTATCGACGGCTTTCTCTATACCCCTCTTTCACATCCTCGAATCTCCGTTTATAGATGATGTGAAGATACTCGTCAATATCCTGCCTTATCCAGGTTTCCGTTTGTCCGAGTTCCCTTATGCTATTGAAATAACCAACATTCGTCCAGTAAGGGTCGCGTTCATCCTCCGAAGCGACGGTTATTGCTTTGGCAGCGTAAAGCAAGGCAGCATATAACCGTATCGTCGTAGTTGCATTTGATGTGGAGCCGGAAGCAAGGATACCGACATACTGCCTCCCTGGTATATCAACGCCTTCTTTTGCAAAAAATGAGTCCCCCGCCTTTAATCCGGAAGGCGGAAATTGTTTTACATTTTCCTTGCCGCAAGCGTATAGCGCATGACATTGCTCTTTTGCCTTGCTAATGGTCGCTGTGGATGAAATAATCTTCGGATATAGAGCTGTTCCATCATATCGAATAGTACAAAGCTCATGAATCATAGTTTCATAATGTCCGACCATTGAGCCAAGTGGCCCGGATATAAGATGTAACTCATCTTGAATAATCAAATCGGGAGCGGTAACACGTTTTCCGTTTACATCAATGCCAAAAAGGCTCTTCGCTTCTGCACGGTATGGCAGCATGGCAAATTTGTCAACGGTTCCAAGTAGTAAAGTCGGCGGATATTCATAGATTTCCTCATCTACAACAGACAGAGGCAATGTATTGTCATCTGCTGAAAAATCGCAGTTTTGATTCCCGCACTGGAAGATAAACTGCATCTTGCCATTTCGTCTCTTTTTCCTGTACCCGGGGGTGGCGTATTGATTTCGTCCTTTTTCTACAACGCCCATCTGCGCACCGCACCAAGGGCATTTCAGCATGACAAATGGATTAACATTGCTTTGACCGTTATATAACTTTTCATATGATTTCACCGCTTCCTGCATTTTGTTCGGGGTCGTCGTGCCTCCAACCCAAAGACCGATTGTAATCCGTGAATCACCGAAGAGCACAGGATTTTCTCTGCGGATTATTTCACACGCGCAAATCATGGCAGAAGCACGTTCATATTGCTGTGCTGTCAACAGCCGTAATGTATACCGCATGAGGATTGCAGTGCCATCGTCATTTTTATTGTGTAGTCGCCTGATGAAAATCGTGAAGGCTGAAAGACCAAGATATGCCTCTGTTTTGCCGCCGCCGGTCGGGAACCAAATCAAATCGACTGTCTTCCTGTCTTCACTGGAACGGTCAGACATTGATTTTAAGTTTAAGAGGATGAAGGCTAATTGGAACGGTCTCCATTTTCCGTATCTCGCTTCATCCCCGTACCAAGTATTTTTGTCTGTTATAACCGGAAGCGTAGCTGGATTATTCAAAGCAAGTGTGCCGGAACCACCCTCAGTCCAGTTCTGAAGGGGTAATCCATAGTGCAACTGTTGCAAAAGCATTGCTCTGTTCATCAGCTGGAAAGCCAAAAGAATCTGCTTGTCTTTCTCCAGAAGAAGGACACCTTCCTGCATACGAAGCAAACATTCACGGCAGTTATTGATATGTCGCCTTGCCGTTTCAACATCGCTCATGGTATCCAGTTGAGCAATCAATCCATCTACCCAATGTTCATATCGCTCGCACAGCAAATTCAACTCGGAGATCGTGTCTTTAGCATTTCCAAGGTCAGACATGACGAACATATCAAGTGACACCCCGTCAATTATGGAAGGTATGATAGGCTTTATTTCGTAATTCGGGAATGTTTCTGTCTGGATTCTCAAAATCTCCGCAGTTTTTGTATCCCAACTCACGGAGCAACCATGACCGACCGCATAACTTTTTACATCGTGATAAAGCAAACGGTTTGAATCGAAATCATCATCACAAGTCACTCTGTCCTCATCCGGCAGCTCGTGAAAACCGGATTCGGAAACAAGCGAAAATCCCGTTTGAAAGAAGCAGGTTTCATCCTTGATGGAACCGCCATCAGCCTTATTTTTGTTTTCGAGCGAAAATGTATATATAGAAAAACCGTCATCCCCATATTTCCCCCGGCATGTAATATCAAAAGCGAGTTTCGTTTCCTTATTATCAATAACAAGCTGTCTTCTTACGAATCCGCTATCGGGTAGTTCAAGTGGTTTCCCGTCGTTGTTCCAAGTCAACTGACTACGAAAGTAACGGACTATCTTCTTTTCAGTTTTAGGGTCGGTCGATGTCATTGTTGCATAAGTGCCGGCTTTGACTTCAGGGTGTATTTTGTCGCAGTTCTTCACTGCCACAGTCATGCTGATGGCAGACGGCTTAAATGAATTTGACAGGTTGATAATTTCTTCTGCATCCTCCAGAAACTCGATTGTTCCGCCAATTCGGTTTTCCGGCTCAGCTTTTTCAGGTTCATCAAGTTCCGGTTCCTCAACTGGTATCTCTTCACCGGTAATTTCAGACAATGCAACATCAGCAGATTGGGGGTAAAGTATCCCCGCGATATAACGGATATGAGGCGGGTCGCCGGACAGGATTTCCTCGCCATTGCCCTGAACCCTGTCAGGTATTTCAATCAGCGGGTCAGGGCCAATAAACTCCCGCTTAATAATATCATAGAGTTGCTCACGTCTTGTGTCAGTCATTTCAGGAACCTCCTTTGTTGTAATGAAAGATATTCTTTAGCCGCGCTGTTACTTTCGATGACGTATAAGCCAGCAGCAGCTCTGCTGAGTGCAACATACATCAATTGTTCATTTCCAAACGACGAAATGTCTGTAAGGATAATGATAGTATTTTCAAGTCCCTTGAAACCTTGAATCGTGCAGAAAGTAATTGTGTCGTTGACTTCAGCTTTGTAATCCGTTATCTTGTACTTTCTGATATGTCGAACTACCGAGCTTTCGCGTTTTACGGGAGAGAGGATGGTAATCTTGTTTGAAGATGCTCCATTGCTAATTAGAGCTTCTATTGTTTCCTGAAGCCTTTGCCCGCCTTCTTCCTCACTGGAACAGGTAATGTAGTTAACAGGAGGGCCATCTACTTTCATCCACATTTCATTTGGTGGGGTATAGCCTGTGACAGTGCATATTTCCTCACATATCGGCTTGGTATTGCGGCAGTTTATCGTCAGCCGGAATCTGCTATAAGATGTTCTTGCTTCAAGCATTTCGAGCATGGCATCCGAGGTCAATGCACCCGAATAAATCGCCTGCATGGAAAAATCACCAAACAATCGCCATGTGCCACGGGTGAGACCGCCTGTAACAGCAGCATCAAGGATGGCAAGGTACTTTTCGTTTAGCAAGTCTTGTGCTTCGTCAACAATAATGACATCAAATTTTTCGAGCCACTCTTTCAGGACAGGCAGGGCAAGGTTGGGAAGTGTTTCCCGATAAAAGAACTGCTGCCCGGCTTCGTCTTTGGGGAACGCGAAACCAATGCCATTTCTGGTCAGGGTGTCTGTCAGAAACTTGTGGAATGTTCCAACGTATTCAGGACACAGTGATTCTTCAGGGAAACAAGTCGTGAGCCACTTGCCAAGATTGTTGTTGAAGCAAAGCAGAGCAACACGCTGGCCGCCAGCAACAGCCTTTATCGTTTCTTGAATTGCGATTAGCGTTTTGCCGGTACCGGCTCCACCGCGAATTAAACAGCGGGGATTATCTTCAAGCTGGTCTGTGCATCTGTACTGCTCTTCGGTCAGGATTATCATTTCTTTTTCAGCATTTCTGATGAGAACACTCAGTGCCACAGCCCAGTCAAAATCTCCCCGGAGCAATGTAGCTATGTAATTGGCATCATCCACGCTCATCTTTTGGTCATATGAAACGGTATGATGGAAAGTTGATTTATATTTGTCTGCCGCCCCTTCACTCAAACGTTTGATGAAACCGACAACATTATCGCCGTCATTGATGTCAAAAACCTGCCATTGTTGTTCGTCGCTCCCTCTTGCGGTGTATTCAATATCGGGAAACATCACACCAATACCATAGAAGAGCTTGCTCAGATAACGATGATTGTTATCGAGTTTGGCTTGGATTTCGCGAACAATGCTGTGAACCCCGTCCCAAGCCTGATCAAACGGGCCTCGATTTTTTTGGCTGGTTTTCCCGTATCTGTTGGTAAATTGCCAGACTCCTTCCGTCCTGCTTACACGCCCACCTTTAACTTCAAGGGCGAAAAGACCAAGACCGGGGGCAAGCACAAAAAAATCTATTTCACCATGAATCACTTTATTGTGATTAGCAATTCCAAGAGAATGCAGAACAATCCAGTTCTCTGTCCCTTTTCCATATTTGAACCAGTCAAATATTCTGCGTTCTGCGTTACTTTTTACTTCCGGCGAAAGAGCGGAAGGAATCATGCGCGCCATTTTCCACACCTCCTCATATTGTCATACGGTTGGTGTCTATCAGTCTGTTTGTACTTGCAGCATCAACAAGAACCTCGGAACCGACATCAATCACCTTCAAGAGTTTAACCAATCCGATGTTTTCAACATCAATCTCTATCGGTTGCCAGACATTAAAGCCATCTATGCTTCCAGCGGCAGATAAAGCACCGGCAAGATTTGTCCGCAACTTTCCCGCCAAATGATGACCGGCTTGAATATGGGCACTCTTAATAACCTTACCCGCATCAAAAACCTGCTCTGCCATTTCGAGCAGAACGAAATCCTCCGTAGCCTTGGCTATGAAAATGATGTCATCTTTCGATAAAGGCGCAATCATGCCGTCATCAGTCATCCAGTTATGAATTGTCATCCTTCCTCTGGTACAACCCGCTGCCATCAATTTTTCACATATCGTATCCTCATCAGAAAAGACGGATTCAACACCAAGAGCCTCTTTCCATTTATGGGCGGTTTCACGCAGGTCAAGACAATTACTGTTTTTGAGAATCACGTCGGCAATGTCCCTTATCAGGTCTCTCTGGGTTCCCCGCTCGATAATAAAATCACCTGCTTGAATCTCTGCGGGTTTAACTTCTTCAATTTTATCGTAGTCCTCGTTAATGAGTTTTGTCGCTGTCAATAATGTGCGGCCGATGCGATAAAAACCGATTAAATCGCCCACAAAACTTACAGGAATCGCGGCCACACTGTCGGCACCGGCAAGGGAAATGTATCTCCTATATTTGTTTTGTCTCAAAGTTAGTTCGATTTCGTCAAGTTCGCCCGAATCAGAATAGTCTTCGTCCTTGTCAAATCCGGCAGAAACAATATCCCCGGTTTTATCTTCGTAATCATCAGCCAGAGAATCCTCGATTGAAGCAAGGATACTTGCATTCATTTTATTGCTGCGCTTTAACTGTTCGGTGGCGTTTCGTGTATGACCGTTTTTCCAGCGTTTCTCAACTTCATAGACAAAGATAACGATTTCAGGAGTAATATTAGCGTTCAAAAGTTTGCTCATAATATTTCTGTTCAACCAACCGGAGATTATTGTAAGACAATTATCGTATTCTTTTAATTGAACATACTCACTTGGATTAACGACAATCAGATTGTCAACTCCGACATCTTTCAGGAAGAGTTCTACCTCGTTTTTGTCCACATTCTGTGGAACAACGAGATATACCTTATATACCTTTTTTCTGTCAGTGTTTTGTAACAGTTCAACAAGAGCCTCAGCCTTTGGAGGTAATGAGGAAGATGTGTATATAGACTCAAGTTTCTCCTTAATGGAGTATAATTCTTCAAACAGTCCGGATTTTATATAGTTCTTTTCCTGTTGAAGAACCGTTTCACATTTCTCAAGAACCCCAAGTATCCGCGTGCTGTTTACAAACGGTGTCACTGCGCGAAGGGCTATCAGGGCGATTTCAAACAGGTCTTGAAAAATCTGAATGATTGCGGCAGATTGGTCTTCGACGAGTTGCTTGTTTTTATTCAAAAGCGATATTGAGTCGCTGACATCAGGGCAATTAATGTCTATATACCGTATTCTTTTTGTGCCGGAGTTCTTGACTCTTACATCTATGCGCGAAACACTTCGATAGAGTTCCGGTGTGATGGTCTGCTCATTCCAAGTCCATGTATTGAAGCCGCGTGATTCAAGCCCGGCGTAATCAAATAAGTTTGACTGGTCGGTCAACAATATAATTGATTTGTCTTTTGCAAGCAAGTCATCAAGTGCATCCAATTGGTTTTCGATCATAGTCTGATACGCTTCTATGAAAACAGTGTTGACCGCCAAGCCTGATCCAATTGCTTCGCAGACTGTGTACAAGTCTTGGCACAATACGATAGCCGGTGTCCCGGTCAGTTGTCCGGCGGTTATATTCCTTATGCTTCCCCCGACGTCAGATTGGGCAAGCAAGAGTGATTCACTGGCTTTTTCATTATTCAAAAATGCATTGAGCAACATCTTCCTGGTATTAAGTATTGGTGCAACAAAAACAGAAGAGCTGTCCAAATGCGTTTTATAGTCTGGCAGTCTTTGCAAAAACGCCTTTGAAGAATTTAATGAATGCTCATCGTATTCTTTGTGAAACGATTCATATTTCGACAAGCGTTTTGTTTGAACATGTTGAAGAAAAGGGGCAGTTTCAATAGGCATACCGAGCTTCAGCCCATCCTTGAACCTGACAAATATCCGTTTTCTTCCGTCCCGTATATCAATTTCAATCCCGACAAATTCGACAACGCTATTCTTGAATTTCAACTTTTCGCCGGGTGTAAATGTGTACGGGTCATAATTTTTGCTAATTCTGCCTTCAGCAATGTTATATAAAGTACATAGCAGCATAAAAATGAACGCGCAGGTTCGTTGTTCCGGAAAAACAAACATGTTTCTTTTTCCGGAGTCAAGCAGTTTATCAGTCAACAAAATGCTCGCCTTGAGAATCGAAGGCATAGGTTCAAAACGCTCGCCGTCCAGCGAAATTGCAAGGTCATCAAGAACGGTTTCCCGTTCCAATATACTCCTCAGATAATCGCTCCACGGCATGAACAAAGTCCTCCTTATTCAGTAAAACCCTTTTTGACAGCTTGACTGTAAACATTCCACGCTTGGTTTGCCTGCTTGAAGGAAGGCTTCTTGCCCCGCCCAAGCAATGTCCCAACAGAAAACACAATACTTCTCTGCCAACTCTCAAAGTTGTCCGTTTCTTTTGACCATCGCGACAATGCAAACCAAACCGCCGCAGGGATAGTCACAACCTTATCAATTATCTCTGTTTCTTCAGCCGTAATCTCAGTTATGCCCTGTGCCTGCGCTTTTGCAGAAACCACATACTCCGGTCTGGCAACTGAAATCAACTCGAATTTCAAGTCATCACAAATATCAAAGGTAAAATCACGCACATTGTCCCAACATTTTTCCTTCTTGCACCATTCCCCGATATTTGCTCCCCCAGGCGGATTGGTAATGAGCTTATGTACAAAGGCGGATACTCTGATTATTTCGCCTTCCAAAGACTGCGTAAGAGCCTGTTCCTTCCAAATTCTTTCGAGGTCTATTCTCTGAGCCGTTTTGAACGAAAGATAAGCAATTGAATAGGTTACTATGTTTGCGCGGTAGCCTCCGTAATTTTGAGCTTGAACCAGCTTCTCTGTCCGCCTGAAAAGAATCGTTTTTGCTATCAAGCGTTTGTAATATAGCTCGTCCGGGGTAAAGTTTTTCCGCTCTTGAAGCCGGAGCGTGAACTTCTTGAAATTTTTTTGCGCACCTTCACTAACAACATATGGAAGCTGATCCCATGTGTTCTCATATTTCGCAAGGTCGGTTTTCGTAAAGCACGGGTGCTCTTCTTTGAACTGTTTCTTGCGTAAGGGGGTTGATTCTCTCGATAACTGGTCTGAATACTGCCCTCTGGCACGTTCATAAAACCAGTTTTTTGGTTTCAAGCCGCTTTGCGCCGGTGCCCAAATGACACGCGATAGGTCTTCTATCTTCCTGTGGAACGGGTCATTAGCGGAAAAATCGGCGATTTGTACTTTGTTTTGTGTGTTGGCATAAGCCGAAATACGCGGAACAATGTCATCCATCGCTTCAGGAGACCGGATAACCGACAGCTTCATTTGGACACAGACTTTCGAGAGGTCAATGTCCAGTTTTTTATCCCGCTTGGCATTGAAGATGGATGCTGTGGTCTGGCCGCCGTTCACAATTTGCATATCACGAATCTGTTTTATTGAGGCTCTTCCATTCTCATCCCTTACGATTTCTACGCTCTCTGCCGTGACAGAAATTCCGTTGTTATATGCAAGGAACATTTCCGGCTCATCCCGTAGCGTATCTCTAATACCCTTATTTACAGCCCCCTTAATTTGAAGGAAAGAGCGAACATTTCGCTCCAATAGTCTTGCTCCGTGTGTCTCATATAATTTGGCAAGCATGACACCATCCATAATTGCAAGGTATACGCTGTAAATATCGCTGCTCACATTTTCGATACAGGGAATTGTTCGGCCAAACAACTCAACGAAGTCCACCTCAACGGTTTCCCTCATTTTTCCGGAAGTGAGACAACGGTATATGCGGTCAATATCCCATATCGAAAACGATACTTCTATGCCGTCAAGGTTGAGATTTTTCAGCGGGATGGGCTTTACTGTTCCATTAGTAATAGCAACAATCTTCAGGCTTTTAATCTCTCCCTTATGCTGACTCAAACCGATTGAAAACCCGTAGGTATCTGTATCCTTCTCAAATGAAGTATGTAAATCATTGATAGCTTTACGATAAAGAGAAAGCGCACGTTTTAGAGCTGCGTCAATCTCAGTGCGAGCGATACTTTGTACACTGTCGGAATCATTAAAAATGGAAACAAAAATCTCTACGGACTCATAATCGTCAGAGATCGTATATGCGTTTAACTGGAGTCCGCGATCCCGATATGGACACATAATAGTGTCATCAACTTCTCCAGCATCGGCAAGATATTCAAGTGCAACAACTGTAAAGAAGTCCTCCTTAGCCCAACCTATGGTTTGAGAATCAGCGGCAAGGTTCAATTCCTCCATGAAATCTGTGTAAAACTGAGCGAGGCTTATGTTGTTTTCAACCGCCATTTTTATGCCCCCTTTGTCTTTCAAGTTCGTTCAGGATTCCATTGGCAAGTCCCTTTGCCATTAACGGTGGTACAGCATTTCCGATTTGCATAAACGCAGCCGTCCGGGAACTTTCAAAAAAGTAGTTGTCAGGAAATGATTGCAGCCGTGCTGCTTCCCTGACAGTGATAGACCGCGCCTGACTAATATCAGGATGGATAAAATAGTGTCCATCTTTTGAAATATGCGCCATTACGGTATGACATGCGGGCACATCCGACGCGACCACTTTGAAGCGGTCGAGGAAAGCATAGATATTCTTGTGAGTTCTTAACTCATTGGGCAAATCAGTATATTTCAACCGCGTCTTGCTCGCGTTCCAGGCATCAATAACCAGACGGTATATTTGCCGGTCTCTTTCGTTATGCGGACGCGCCACATTCCATGTAAGAATATCGTTCGGCTCCCGTATCCCTGCGTTTTGCAAGTGCTCACTATACACGTCTGTGCGATAGATATTATTTATTTCTCCAGCTTGAAGAACCGGTAAATCCATGAAAATATCACTAACGGTATATGGGCTGTTGACGCTCTTGAACTCAGGGTACTTATGGTTTGTTCCTTTTCTCCATCCAATTAGAATTACGCGCATTCTATTCTGGAGAACGCCGAAATTAAAAGCATTCAAAATACTGTGATGAATTTCATATCCGAACCTCCGGAACTCCTTTTTCATGTTGAAGAAATACTTCCCACCATTTGCTGTGAGCAATCCTGGGACGTTTTCAAAGACAAACATTTCCGGCTGATATTTTATGAGGACTCTGCAATAAAGTTGATACAGGAAGTTTCGAGGGTCATCTTGCATACTATCTGATTTCACAGCACGACCAACAAGGGAATACGCTTGGCATGGCGGGCCTCCAACAATGAGGTCAACCGATTTGATTTTTCGCCTCGCCATTAAGCCATCAATTCTTTCAAATAGCTCAGGCATTGATTCTTTGGACATCTTTTGATTTATCACAGCATTTAGTTCGTTCTGCGGAACATAAGAGTACAAATTCTCGCGGGAAATTTCTCCGAGAAGATATTGGCGGTATCTGTCAAGTCTATCCGTTTTGAGCAGGTGATAATAACAAGCCCGAGTCTGCAACGTCAGACAGGCTTCCGCATTCATTTCTACATGCGCAATAGGCTTGAAACCGGTAGACAGAAATCCCTCAGAAAGCCCACCTGCACCTGCAAATAAATCTATAAAACTGTAACGGGTCTTGTTTCCCTGCACTATTGAATCCTCCTGCGCCCAATATGGATTATGTCGTGTTAAATTAACTTGACTTCTGCCAATATAAGCAAATCATTTTTCGTTTCCTAATGGCAATAATTTTCTTTGCTCCTGTCGCTCCCGTGTCTCGGCAAGTATCGTATGGATTTTTTGTTCAAATTCTGCTTTCGGCGGAAGCGTCGTCCAGTATTCTGCGACCACTATTCCGTCCTTATCCATTTCCATCAATTCTATTTTTTCGCGGCTTCCGGTGGCGCACAATATTAAACCAACCGGCTCATTTTCATGTTCTTGGCGTTCATAGCGACTCAACCACTTAAGATAGAGCCGCATTTGTCCGCCATCCGCTGCCTCGAAGGAATCTTGTTTGAAGTCAATTGCTACCAAACGATTCAAGTAGCGGTTAAACATCAACAAGTCAAGATGATGGTCTTCACCGTCAATTATCATTCGTTTCTGACGTTCCACAAAAGCAAATCCTTTGCCAAACTCAAGTATAAATTTTTCAAGCTCGCGTATGACCGCAGCTTCCAAATCGGATTCAAGGTATTCGTCTTTTATTCCCATTGCATCGAATAAATACGGGTCTTTGAACATTCCAAGCGGAACCGGTGACATGGGTGTAATTTGGGTATCGGCAATTTCTTTTCGCTCAAACGCTTTACGTGAAATGAGCTTCCGTAAATCCCTCACACCGAGAACGCCGTTCATGGATTCCTGCGCATAAAACATTTTGGCAGCGCCGGACTTCAACGGAATCAATGCGAGAAAGTGTGACCAGCTTAATTGTCGTGACAGTGAAACGACAATCT
>Ga0082212_10007343_pt1 | contig 14596 bp, 11 predicted proteins | sample TergutNt197P3_FD_71548 | JGI IMG/M metagenome (GOLD analysis project Ga0082212, IMG submission 71548) | Neocapritermes taracua P3 segment gut microbial communities from Petit-Saut dam, French Guiana - Nt197 P3 | ecosystem: Host-associated > Arthropoda: Insects > Digestive system > Gut ... | reverse complement strand
TCCGTAACGATATAGCTGTGTTCGGCGATCCGCATGCAGCGTGCGGAAGTATCGGCTACGGCGGGCCATTTCGCGATGGACGGGCAGATAAAAAATGAGTGCACCGGAAGCCCTGCCGTCAACGCGTCTTCGTGGGCCCGCAGGCCATACAGCATAATCAGGTCATCGCTGCTGTCGTGCGCTCCCTTGCAAAGCTTCAGGATTTGCTGCGTTGTCTCGCTCTTTTGCTTCAGCGGCTCAAAATACTCCGCGTTGGCAGATAAAAAATCGTGTATGCCTTTCATCTTGCTCTTTGCTCCTTATTTTATAGTTTGCATTAAGGAAGCAAAGCCTGCGATGAAACTGACGATAGGGTAACGCTGTCTCCATGCAAAGCATCGTCATGCTTATATCGCCGACTTTGCATGGAGCAGGATGCGTGTAGCCATGTACAACATTGTTTTCACCCCTTTCAAATAAAAATCTCTCCCGGCTTTGACCGGGAGAGAATATGGGAAATACAACCAAACCCATCCGTACTGATCATACGGAGCCAAGGTTTGCGGTACGCGTTTCCCGACCCATCACTCATCCCGATACAAAGCTAGCACCCGAACGCAAACTGCGTTCAAGCTGTCAGGTCTTCGTAAGCGATGAGTATAGAACCACGCCCCGCACTCCTTTCCGAATGGGATGGGATCATTATACCATCCTCTTATACTAATTACAAGAGGATTTTTCATTGATTCTTGAGAAAAAAATTGCCGTCCCTACACTGTCTCCTCCAGCGGCGACCTGAGTACCTCCGCGAAGGCCGTGGGGCTGCTGCCATGGTATCCGGCGAATTTCCCGTCCGCCATCAGGAAATACTGGCTGCGTTTCATGGACACCCCGAGCTTCTTTAGCACATCGTGTGTCACCCTGCACTGACGGCGCGCCGCCAGGATGCGCTGCGCATAGGTCACGCCGATGCCAGGGATGCGCAGCAGCATCTCATAGTCCGCTGTGTTGACTTCAATGGGGAACAGGTGCAGGTTGCGCAGCGCCCAGGCCGCCTTGGGATCGAAATCGTATACGAGGTTAGGCGCGTTCGCCGGCGCGATCTCCTCCGGGGTAAAGCCATACAGCTGCAGCAGCCGGTCGGCCTGATAGAGCCGCGTCGTGCGCCACTGGGGCGTGGAGACCGCCGGGCGCTCCTCATACCCCTTCGCCTGGCCGCGATATTGGTAGGATGTGTAGTAGACCCGTTTCAGGTGATACTTGCCGTACAGCGCGTGAGAGAGGTTCAGGATGGTGAAATCGTCCTCATAGGTGCTGCCGGCCATGAGCTGGGTCGTCTGGCTGGCGGCAAAAGCCGGTTTATAGAGCCCTGTGTCCTCTTTGGCGCTTTGGATCAGCCGGCTGATTTGTCCCATGGGGCGCAGGATGTTTTCCCTATTCTTATCATGGGCGATGACGCCGTAGCCTTCGCTTTTGGCCACCTCGATGTTGACGCTAAGGCGGTTGGCGTACATCCCGGCCTGCCGGATCAGTTCCGGGTCGCAGCCCGGCATGATCTTGGCGTGGAGGTAGCCCCGGTAGTCCAGCTCCCGGCGCAGGATGCGCATGGTCTCTATGATGAGCTCCTCGGTGTAGTCGGCATTTTTGTAGATGGCGGAGGTGATGAACACCTTGCCGCCGCTGGCGCGCGCCGTGTTCATAGATAGCTGCGCGAACTCATGGGGCGAGCTGGCGTAGCGCGTCTTATCGCCGCGGCCGCATCGGCAGCCGCAGTACGAGCAGTTGAACACGCAGTCGTTGGACAGAAAGACTTTGGGCGCGGTCGGCGGCCTTTTGGGGGCCCGGATGTCTTTTTGTATTTGATCAAAGTTTGGGACCTCGTTGTCGGCCACGTCAAAGCACGCGTCCTGCCGCATGAGGGCCAGTTTATCTTCGACCGTCAGCGCCTGTTTCAAATGGAGATTTGCCATTCCTGTGACCTCTCAGTACATTTGTTTGACTGATTATATCACGAACAGGCGTTCGATGCAAGCTTTTTTTGTGCCGGAAGCCACCCAAAAAAAGCCACGCCCGACACAGAAAACGAGCCGGACGTGGGATTTTTTGATTGCCGGTGATGCTTCGGCGTCAATTGCCCTTTTGCATCTGTTTTTTGACATACCAATTAATTATTTTCTGAACGATTCCGTTCTTGTCCTGCGCTTGGTCGTCGCCGCCGGCGCCCGGGGCCAGCGCTTCGCTGTCGGACAGATCGATCTCGCTTGCGTTCAATTTATACGAATTCGCGAACATATCCGCGACCTGTTTCCTGACCATCCCCCTGAGCGGTATGTGGGAGATCATGCCGTATGTGGCGGCCTGGCCGCTTTCGCCCAGTTCCGGGTGCGCGATGGCATAGGCAACGCATTCCCGTAAATCGGCCAGATACTGGTCGGCAATTTTGTCGTGTGACGCAGTCACCATTGCGTGCAGCGCATCCGGCCGCTGCAGCCTATCAATCTGCCAGCCCTTCGCCTCCATCAGGTCCCCGACGACAAAAATGTTCAGTTCCGGCCTGTTGGAGCGGTAAGAAAACAGGCTTGCCTGCGGTTTGCCTATGAGCTCGAGCCCCTCTATGGCGCATATCCCCTCGCTGAGCTTTTTGGCCGCATCCATTGTCCGCCCGGCAAGCGCTTTATATCCTTCCAATCCGTTCGCCTGAATGGCCGCCCACGCCGCTGCGTACGCGCCGCCCGGCCTCGTGCCAAGCAAGGCAGGGGAGGCGAATACCCCGCCGGGCCAGTCCTGGTTCACAAAAATCTGGTGCTTGAAATAATCGATGTTCCGATAGAGGATGCAGGAAGCGCCTTTCGCCGCAAATCCGTATTTGTGGATGTCGGCGGAAATCGACGTCACGCCGGGAACCCTGAAATCCCACAGAGGCAGCTCGCCGCCGTTCATTTCGATAAAGGGAAGGATATAGCCGCCCACACAGGCGTCCACATGCAAAGGTACTTTGTGTGCCTGCGCCAGTTCGCCCAGCTTCTCGATGGGGTCGATGATGCCGTGCGGGTATTCCGGGGACGAACCCAAAATCATGACGGTGTTTTTGCTGATGGCTTTCTCTACAGCGTCAATATCGACGGCGTAATCCGGGGCGAGGGGCATCCTGCGGACCTTCACGCCAAAATATTCGGCACCTTTGTCCCATGCCACGTGCGCGGTTTCGGGGAGTATCATCTCCGGCTTGCGGATTCCCTTCGCTCTGCCCCAGTCGCGGTAGGTTTTCACGGCCAGCAGGCAGCTTTCGGTCCCGCAGGAGCTCATCACGCCGCATGCGTTGTCGTCCACATGAAAGAGCCCGGCGGTGAATTTCAGCACCTCCTTCTCCAGCCGTTTCAGGCTTTTGAATACCGTCGGATTCAACCCGTTCGCCGAAAAATACTTGAAGTAGGCGCTGCCCAGGAATTCCGTGTATTCCTGGTTCAGGTAGTACACCAGGCTCCAGGTCTTTCCCTCTTTGTAAAGAGGGTCGTCCTTTCCGAAACTGTCCAGCTCGCTCAAAATCTCTTCAAAGGGTCTTCCCTTTTCCGGCATTTCAAAACTCATCTGCCTGCCTCCTAAAATAGCAATTTATAGAGCATGGCGATCCCCACGCCGAGGTAGTTTCCGATGGCGTAACCGATGATGCCGGTCACAAGCCCGCTGATCAAGATGTTTTTGTTTTTTAGTGCGCCCGCGACCACCGGGACGAAGGGGGGCGAGCACACCGCGGATACGGAGGTGATGATCATGGTGTCGGAGTCAATTTTGCACAGCTTGCACAGAAGCGCGTGAATCAGCATGCTGCCGAAAATCGCGATCGTTACATACAGGAGCATGCTCCAGTTGATGTTGATCAGCATGTCGAGCCGGGTCATGGACGCGACGGTAAAGCAAAACACATAGATAATATACATACCGGCCTGGAACGTGTGCTTGATCCTCCGGACCGGTTTGATAAACGAACACCCGATCCCGAGCGATGTAATCAGCAAAATCGTGACCGCCATGCTGTTCCCCTGGAACAAACCGCCCGTAAAGTTGGCGAACGCCACGATCACGCCCGATATTAACAGCGCCAGGAGCAGCCGGACAATCACGGGGCCGTGAAAAATTTTTCCGTAGGATTCGACCGACTCGTCGCTGATGTCCGAGGACTGCTGGCCGTCGTCAGTGTCGAATGCCTGGTATGGTTTGAGCCGGAATACCTTCTGGAAAAAAAACCGGGCGACGGAGGACATTAAAAAGATGTAAATCAGCGAAATCACCGTATCATAGGTGTGGAAAAGGATGTACCTGTCACTATCGACTTCCAGGGCGGCTTTCATCGCGGCAAGATTGGGCGTGCCGCCCGTGTAAACGGCCGTTGCCATGCCCGCAAGCTGCCAGCCATCCTCCATTTTCCCGGCGATTGTCAATTGGAGCACAAGGGTTGTGACCGCGATTGCCGCGCACGCAAGCAGCATACAGATCAGGCCGGACTTGGCGATTTTAAACCATTTTTTTACATCCAGGGAAAACAGCAGCAGCGGCAGGGCGATCGCCACAGAGACATCCTGCATCAAAGATTGCGCACCCTGAAAGCTTTCAGGCAGGATACCGATGTTCCCGACGACCATCCCCGCAAGGTAGCATATCAGCACAATGCCGATGTTTCTTACGATTTTGCTTTTTGTGGCCAGCCAGATGACCAGTGATGGAAACAGGATGAATGCTATGATAAAAACCACATTCATGATAACCGCTCCTTTACGAAACATTAAAACAAGTATCTGAACAGCATGGCAATCCCCACGCCAAGGTAGTTCGCGGTCGCGTAACCGATGATGCCGGTAACCAGCCCGCTGATCATGACGTCTTTGTTTTTTATTGCACCCGCGACGACAGGAACAAAGGGCGGCGAGCAAATCGTAGATACCGAGGTGATGATCATGGTGTCAGAATCAATCTTGAACGGTTTGCATAAAAGCGCATGAACCAGCATGCTGCCAAAAATGCAAATTGTCACATACCAAAGTGCGCTCCAGTCGATATTGACCAGCATATCAAGCCGGGTCATAGACGCGACGGCAAAGCAAAATATGTAAATGACATACATCCCGGCCTGGAACGGACCTGGCGACCATAAACCATTTTTTCACATCCAGAGAAAACAACAACAGCGGCAGGGCCAGCGCCACAGAGAAATCCTGCATCAAGGCTTGCGCGCCCTGAAAGCTTTCGGGCAAAATACCAATGTTTCCGACGAGAATCCCCGCAAGGTAGCATATCAGCACAACGCCGATGGTTTTTATGATTTTGCTTTTTGTGGCCAGCCAGATGATCAGCGACGGGAACAAGATGAATGCTATGATCCATACTACATTCACATGATCTACCCCTTAACGAAGCAAAATTTGTAATTGCAACTCAATTATACACAAGCACATTCTCCTTGTCAACATCTTTTTCCCTGTGGGAATGCCAAAAGGATTAATTAGGACAAGGTATCCGTTGGTATCGACCTCGGTACAGGCAAGCGCGCGGGTATGACCCTTGTCCGCCCTGGCTTTGGGCTTGAGCTCCTCGAAGCCCCATTTCCGATATTCCGACAGCCAGCGCTCCACTGTGCTTAACGAAAATTCCTTTATCCCATGTCAATACCATCTGCATTTTTCGTGCTCCTTTTTCCTTGCGTTTTTTAGAGTATTCCCGGCTTCATACAGACAATCCGCAGCCGCTGCGCCGGGCCGAAAATTCCCTTCGAACGCCCCCTTAACAGCCATCCTGCCTTGCTTCTTAGAATTCCGACCCCCTAAGCTGAACTATCACACGGAAGACTCAAAAACGAACCCCCCTTCGGCACTGCCCCCTTTAGGCTTCACACCTGAAAATGCATCCCCTTGACGATTGGAGGAAAAAATTCTCAAAACGCCCCCTGAGAAACGCACAGAATAAATGCACCCCTGGGTGGCAATAATCACTATGAGGTGATTATATGCGACCAATCGAGGAACGTGAAGCTATACTCAACATGTATTTCCATGAAGGGCTAGGCTACAAGGCCATAGCAAAAATGACCGAACTGACACCAAGTACGGTCAAATCAATCTGCCATCGGTACAGAGTAAACAATAGCCTGCCCAAGCGGGGAGAAACACCACTTGCCAAAGAGCCGCTAAAAAAGGAAACGATCCGTGTCATAAAGCCTCGGAATACCAATACGCCCGAGGCCCGGATCGCGCGGCTTGAAATGGAGGTGGAGCTGCTGCGAAATTTTCTTATACTGGCCGACGAACAGTGAGGAAAGCTCAAATCTTCGCGGTCATAGCACGGTTTTCAAAGAAATATCCTGTGCTGCGGATGTGCGATTTTTATCATGTGTCACGCCGTGGGTATTACGATTATTTGAAACGTCAAGAGGCCGGAAACCCGGATCAAGAACTGATTGACGCGATTTTGGAATGCCAGAAAGCAAACAAGTGCCGTCTTGGATACCGGCGTGTGCAAAAATGGTTTTTGCGGGAAAAAGGCTGGCGTATCGACGACAAAAAAGTCTACAGGATCACCAGCCGCAACAACCTTTTGTCTGTGATTCGCAGGCGAAAAACCTTGAGATACAAGCCGAACGGCAATTTGAAATACGAAAATATTCTCAACCGAAAAACGCACAGCGATACACCCAACACGGACTGGGTGACGGATATTTCCTATATCATTATGCCGGACGGCACAGCGTATTTGTCGGCGATTCGCGATTTGTGCGGGCAATTCATTGTCGCCCACAAAACGGCGTGGCAGCAGGATTATTCGCTTGTGAGAAACACGGTCGCCGCCGCCATGCAGGCCGAAAAACCGGCTGCCCCGCCTCTCCTGCACAGCGACGGCGGCGGGCAATATCGTTCGCACGATCACAGGAAAGTCGTTACGGACTATGGGCTGACGTCGTCCATGTCAAAACCGGCCACACCGGGCGATAACGCGATGGCTGAGAATTTTTTCAGCATCTACAAAACGGAGTGCATCTACCTGGAAAAGCCTAAAACAGTCGAGGAAGCCATTGCGCTGACGGATGAATTCATCCACTATTACAATTATGAGCGAATCCAAGGAAATGGGCTGACGCCGTATGAGGAGCGTCAGCTTGCTTTTCAGCGGCAAACACAATAACGCTTGCTTCTTTGGGGGCTCTGCCCCCAAACCCCCGGAGTTTATCCGCCCGGAGCATTGCCGGTAGATGAAAAGGCGACGAGCCAAACAAGCTCGTCGCCTTTTACCGTATAAAGCTCACGGCGCGCGTCGGGTTCGAGGGCTTGGATAAGCCCCTGGAAGGTGTGCCGTTCCTCGTTGTCGGCAAGACCGTCAACGGCGAGGTGAAACCCTGAAACCTATGCAAAAACAAGCGAGGGGCGGCCCAAAAAGCCGCCCCTCGCAATTTTATCCTCAGATATGCTTTTTTTGGATTGGTTTTATGTATGTGCGCGTCAAATCATTTGCTGAGCGGAAAAAGTTGAGTTCCGAACGGGTTAGCGCTTTGCTTTCTGCTTTCAACGCCAGCAATTCAAGCGTACAGAGTAAGTCAGTGGCCTGAAAAAGTCTGGAATCAACAGGAAGCACCTTGCGGACTTCTACGCCGTTCAGCATGTCACCGAAAGCGTTGACAAGGATTTTCGTCAATTCCGCTTGCCCGAAATCGTAGTGCAGGACAACCCTGTCATAGCTCTGAAAGAAGGCGAGATGCTCCAACAGGAAACTGCGGATTTGCTTGGAGATAATCTCCGCGAGTTCTTTTTGGCTGGTCACATGACGCTTGTCCGCGATAAACGAGTGATAGGTTGTTTTACTGGCACGGGTGAATGTGAATAGGCGTTGGAAAATTTGCCGCCGCAGCGCTACGTCAACTTCCTTGTATTCTTCCTCTCGGCGAATCAGCGGCCCGGTATGTACGGCGCTTTTTAGCTGAAACGGAGCAAGAGCCGCATCCAATTTCCCGGCCAACTCGCTGGTTCTATCCACACCTGCTTGATCGTGAAGAAGGAAAGTCGCGATGTAATAAGGAGATCGCGGCGTATACCTACCGAAATTTCCCGATTCATCACATGTAACGAGTAGCTCAGACATACTTTCCCCTCGCAAAAAAGCATTAAAAGTGGCGGGGAAAAAGTCCCCGCCGATAGGTGGGGCGGGCTTTTCAGCCTGCCCCGGCAGCACCGAAGCACTACCTTGTACCCTTATTATAGCGGATAATCCCGTATTTGTCAAGCAAAATTTTTGCTTGCCCGGAACACCCCACTACATCCACAGTATATGCCATACTGACGGAAAAATCAATAGAAAAGAGATGAAAATCTTGAACAAACTGGAAAACTACCACCCCTGCGCCGCCGCCACGCCCGTGACGGCCAAGCTCCTGCTGCTTATGCTGCGGGACATCACGGATGACCACCCTATAGCATACTATCAAACGGAACGCATACTATCCAAACGGAACGCCGAAAACGACACCCTCCCCCACGGTACTGCCCCCACGCCCCGCTTCGAGTACAGTGCTCGAAGCGGGACTTTTTTTGATTTATGCCGAGGCTATTTCGCCGCCCTGGGATAGGCCGGGTCGTTCGGGCAATCCCCTGAAAATATTTTGAAAAGGGCTTGCAATCCACCACCCGAAGGGCTAACCAGCGCTACGGCTACCCCCTTGCTTGCCAATGCGTTTACCCGCACAGCTTGTCAATTCGAGGGCTGGACCGCAAAGCGCGCTTCCGACAATATGTATTTGTACGCAAATGGCTCCGCTGAGAATTGGTATCCGGAAGGCCAGCAGCCACTTGACTATGCCCTGAAAGTATTCGCGGACCAGGCTGCGGTCTCCGCGCTTTCCCCTGTGCACGACGACACCATTACACTGTACGCGCAGTGGTCGCAAATCAGCATAGCATACACTATAGAGTATGACGCCAACGGCGGCTCCGGCACCATGGCAAACACAAACGCATCCTATTGGGTGCCTGTCGGTTTGCCCGCGAATACATTTACCCGTACAAACTATCAATTTGGAGGCTGGACCGCAGAACGTGCTTCTGATAACAAGTATTTGTACGAAAATGGCTCCGCTGAGGATTGGTACTTGCAAAATCAGCAGCCGTCCGGCTACGCCCTGAAAGTATTTGCGGACCAGGAAACGGTTTCAGCGCTTTCCCCTGTGGACGACGACACGATAACAATGTACGCGCAATGGAATGCAAGCTATTTCACAGTGGTATATAATGCCAATGGCGGGACCGGCATCATGGCGAATACCACAGTGCAATACGGCGTTTCTACGAACTTGCTCGTCAATTTATTTAAACGCACAGACTACAATTTTACTGCATGGACAGCAAAACGCGCTTCTGATAATAAGTGGTTGTACAAAAATGGCTCCACTGAGGAGTGGTATCTGGAAGGCCAGCAGCCGTCCGGCTATACCCTGAAACAATTTGCGAACCAAGCAATGGTCTCTACGCTTTCCCCTGTGAACGGCGACACAATAACGATGTACGCGCAATGGTCGCTGATTCCCGTATATATGATTGTTTTTGACGCGAACGGCGGCTCCGGCACAATGGCGAATACCACTGCGCAATACGATGTTCCTTCTCAATTGCCCGCGAATGCATTCACCCTTCCTGGCTATCTCATGACCGGATGGACGGCGCACCGCGCTTCAGACAACAAGTATTTGTACAAAAACGGCTCCTCTGAGGCTTGGTACCTGCAAGGCCAGCAGCCGTCTGGCTATGCCTTGAAACTGGTTGCGGACCAAACGTCGGCTTCGGCGTTTTCCAGTGTGCACGGTGATACCGTCACACTGTATGTGCAGTGGATTTCCGCCGATATTGCATACCTGATCGTTTACGACGCGAACGGCGGCTGCGGCACAATGCCGAATACAACCGCGGCATTTTTGGATGCGGTCTCCCTGCGGCGCAACAAATTTACGAACGCGGGCTATCTGATGGCCGGATGGACGGCGCATCGGGCGTCCGACGACAAATATCTGTATGAAGACGGCTCTTCTGAAGAATGGCACCTGGAAGGCCAGCAGCCCTCTGGCTATGAACTAAAAATATTCGCGGACGAGGCAACGGTTTCGGCGCTGTCCGAGGTGAGCGGCGATACGGTTACGATGCAGGCACAATGGGAACCCGACGAGTATTATGTACCCATCGACCCCTACGAACTTGAAGAGCCGCTGCTGCGTTATAATCTGGAGCGGAGCGACCTATTGTTGGACGCACAAGACCTTGACGAACTGGCCGGTGCCATCCTTGAACTGGACATACTGAGCCTGGAGTTGCTGCGGAGCATTTACGAAGGCGAAGGCCATGACTCGACGGAAACAGAGGGTCTGATTGCGGCGCTGCTGGCGGATTATTCGACAGAAGAGCTGTTTATGTTCGTGAATCCGGTGCTCTACGGAGAGGATTTGAACCAGTGGATCGACCCGAACAGCGACCTTTGGCCCTGGATTTGGTTCCTTGAGGAACTGATCGGCGAAATCACCGATTGTATCTTCGATGTCCTGGAGCTGGACTGGAACGAAGAGACGGATGTAGATATGGCCTTGTCCGCGGTTGAGCAGGTTTTGATGGGCTATGTCTACCTGATCCGCGCGGATCAGAACGAGCTGCGTAGGGTTGCCGAGTTCATTTCCCGGCTCAACGGTGAGGAAGCCGACCTGCTGTATCAGGCGCTGGAAGCGCTGCTCTCCGGCGAGGTGGACAGCGAAGTGGACCTGTTCGGCGAGGAGGGTATCTTCGCCGGGCAAGACGAGAACGATGTTTTGGCATTGTTCGGCACATTGCTTCCGTTTGTTCTTACACTGGAAGTGCCGAATCTGGAGAATTTGCAAGAGCTTTGCGACGGCTGGGGCTTTGATCAGCAGGAAACGGAAGACATGTTGATGCTGATCGTCTCGACTATCGCTGAGGAACCGGTTACGGCGGCAATCCTCCTGGCCGACGACACAATCGGCGGCGGTGGCCCCGACCTGTACATGAATGGCCCGGTGCAAAGCGCAGGCTGTTCCGGTTCCGTCGAAATAGACAACGCCTTTGTTTTGGCGGCCGTGAATTTCCACCCCATCGCGGTCGCCATCCGCGAGGAAGCGGCCCTCAAGTTTGGTCTGGACCTGAACGACCCGGGCGACTACAACCTGGCCAACATATTCGCTGCCATGTTCCTGTACTGCTACTTTGTGGATTATCCCGAGCATGTCAACATCTGGCTTGTGGCCCATGGCGAAGAGCCGATGGACTTCGGCAACGCCAAATCTTCGCTGGTCAGCGGAATGGCACAGCAACTGAACGATCTGCTTGCCGAGAATGCTGGCAGCTTCCAAAAGCAGATCGATTTTAGCAAGCTGCGCGGCTTCGCCTACGGGCTTGACATCGGGCGCGCGATGGTCTATAATGATGACAGCGGCGATGATTCCGGCTCCGCTGACCCCATGCAATCCACACAATCAAGCAGCAGCCCTGTGAGCAACGACGAAATTGAGCCGCCCTACTCCTCGCCCGAAGCTGATGAAGAATCGGCATCCGATGACGAGCAGCCCGGCGATGAAGAGCCCGGCTTCTTCGACAGGATTGTCAGCTTTTTCTCCGGGGCAAGCAGCGAGGAGAGTGATGAAGGCAGCGGCCCCGACCGCAGCGGCGCGGGCGGTGTCGACATCGGTGCGCTCAATCCGATTCGCTACCGGGGGTATTACTGGGATGAGGAGACCGAGTATTACTTCCTGCAAACGCGGTATTACAGCCCCCAGTGGAGAAGGTTCATTAGCGCGGATAGCACCTTCCTCGCGGGCGAGGACATGATCAACGGCAGCAACATGTATGCCTACTGCAATGGGAACCCCGTCATGTACGTGGACCCGAGCGGGATGTATGTCATTGGCGACGGGTTGAAGTGGCTAAAAAAGAATGTAATCGATCCGGTGGTGGAGGTTGTTAAAAACTTTTTAGCTGATGTACGCAACGCGGTTGACGATTTCTTTGAGAAGGCGGTAGAGTTTCTGGAATCGGATACAGGACAGATCGCAAAATTTGTCTTCTCCGTTGCGGTCCTAGTTCTTGCTGTCGGTCTCCTTTGGCCGATCCCATTCTTTGCTGGTATGGAGGAGGCACACCCAGGCGCTGTTGGTGAACTGTTCAGCATTGCTATCAATGTGATAAAGCTGTTTGAGCAGATTTGGAACGCAATTTCGGGGTGGTTGCCGGGTGGGTCGACCGGAGGCAAGTTTGACATTAATGCTACAGGCTTTATGCTGGCAGGCGAGGGAGGTGCAAAGCAATCCAGCGGTGGCTCACCAGCTCCAAAGGCGATTTTAGATATTTTCGATGGCAATCCACCAAGCGAGGAAAAGGTCAAGTACGTGTATCTGTTACATGACGGAAGTAAAATCGGAGTTAATAGCGCAGAGTTGACTGTTGATCTTGGCACAACTAAGAACGCCATGGTGGAATGGAAAATTACCGATACTCCACAGCCTCCACTAACACCGATTGTTTCAATACCGTTTGCAGACAGAAATAAAGTTACCACTACAGTAACAGCCAATAGGGTCGGGATAGCAACGGTGGAAGCGCAGGTAAGTTCAAAAGTCGGAAGTCTGCCTGAAAAAAGTCTCGGCAGCGGGAGCGTGACGGTTTATTCTTCAAAAATGGGGCCATTTGGCAATCCGGTTACAGCACAAGCACTACGTGTTGGCCCTGAGCCCAAAAGATACACTTCCGGTGGAACCCAACTAGCAGGCAATCACATGCTAGGTGTGCTTGGGGCATATAACGATTTCTATCTAGTCTTTACAGGCATAAGTCCTTTTGATCTTGCTTTTATACCCAAGGACAATGTGATGATGTTTTGGCCTGTGCGTAGTTTGTTTGCTAGATATAGCAACTTTAGTGATTTCTGGGGATTCAGGTCAAATAAATTTCATAAGGGTATAGACATAGCAAAGGACCAGACAGGTGATGAGCCCACTCTTATCAAAGACGAACCTGTTTACGCTATAGCAGGCGGAAATGTTCTTTATCGTTTGTCAGAAAGCCCTACCGGCACAGGTCGCGGTTACTATCTTGTGCTCCAGCATACAATAAATGGCCAAATCTATCACTCATCTTACTGCCATATGCGCAACGATGGCCGCCCAGCACAGGGAACGCCTGTTAAAGCCGGGGACATTATTGGCTATGTGAGCGATTCGGGAGCTAGTGGTGCTTACCACCTGCATTTTGAGTTCATGCGAACATGGCGTGATCTTAATCCTACGACAAATGGCTATCAGGGACGGATTTACTCTATCAACCCAATTAGCACATATGGCAATAGCGATAATAGGGATGTGAGGGGAACGAATAATCCCAGCCTGAATAATCAGCCCTTGTTCAAGCCTCCTGCAGACATTTATATCTTTAACACAGACTTTGTTTGGAATTACAGCGAGGATCCGCTGCCAGAAAAGTACTGTCATGGGCTTGATAGCGATGGCAATCCACAAAACAATTGGCATAATCATAAAAAGTAGAGAGAAGGCTTTTACATGAGAAGAATGGCTACAATTTTCTTGGCGCTGCTATTAGGATCATTATTAGCAGCTTGCAATGTTGGAGAGCAGGAAGAAGTCGAAACGCCGACAGCTACAACACTCGCACTGGAAAAAAGTGAAATAACCACAAGTATAGGAATTTATCCTCCAGATGAGATCAAGATTGTGCCTGATGAAATTATAGAGATGTTTGGCGAGTTTGATTTCATGCCTACGAAAAGACAAATTTACTACGAAATTTCGTGGCCGTTTGATGATTTAGGCAATATAGAGGAGATGTATACATATCTAGGGCCTATCCCTCCTGGCGAAGAACCAAAAGAGATGGTATATCTTAGCCTTGTGAAATATTTCAATATACCTAAAGAAGATTTTGAAAAGGCAAACGAAGAGCTACGAAGGTCAAGGCTCTCTTTTGGAGACAACTTGACGCTGGAGGATAATGAACTCCCCAATGCGGACATCATCTATACCTTTGACAACGAGATAATAAATGCGTATTATAGGCGGGAAAACCCGGTTGTGCCGGAACCAGGAACGTATACGACATATGAATCGTATGAGGAATACCTGAAGGCGAACCGTTAGGACGTGGCGGACCACTGACCAAGCAGATCGTGAGGTATAGCATGCACCCCTTCCTCGAAATCGGCCCCCTTCGGATATCATCCTACATATTCATGGCACTGCTGGCTTTTTTGGCAAGCACGCTGTTGATTGTCCTGTGCCGCAAATCGCAAAGCATAGCCACCTGGGAGGCGCTTGTTTTGTCGTGCGCGACGCTGGCAGGGGGAGTAATCGGCGCAAAAATATTCCACCTTGCCGGTCGCGCCATACAGGGTGAAGCGTTCTGGACGGCGCAGTTCTGGCAAAGCGTCAGCATGGCCAGCGGCTATGTATGGTTTGGCGGCGTGGCGGGAGCGCTTCTGTTTTTGTTGGTTTACGCAAAAATCCGGCATATGCCCCTGCAAAAGATCATGGACATCATGACGCCGTTCGCGCTTTCATTCGATGGCATCGCCCGCTTTGGCT
>Ga0082212_10007342_pt1 | contig 14602 bp, 19 predicted proteins | sample TergutNt197P3_FD_71548 | JGI IMG/M metagenome (GOLD analysis project Ga0082212, IMG submission 71548) | Neocapritermes taracua P3 segment gut microbial communities from Petit-Saut dam, French Guiana - Nt197 P3 | ecosystem: Host-associated > Arthropoda: Insects > Digestive system > Gut ... | reverse complement strand
AAGACCCGGAAAGATGGGTTGCCGGCGCTTATATCAAGATTGGCTTTTTTGTGACAGATTCGGATTTAAAATACCAGGATGAAGTGCACGGCTCATTAATTGAACAAGTAGATAAAACCATGGATCTGGTCTATACCAAATATCTAAAGGCGTTGATTGATTATGAAGGAATACAAAGAATAGAGCAGTTTATGTTTCATCCGGATGCATTCAGAGAAATTTTATTGAATTCTATAGTGCATAAAGATTACAGCGGATGTAATCCCATTCAGATAAGTGTATACGAGGATAAAATATATATCTGGAATGATGGAACGATGCCTGAAAACCTGTCTACGACCAAGAAGCTTTTTGAAAAGCATTCATCAAAACCGTTTAATCCGAGATTGGCAGGAATTTTCTTTAAAAGTGGTATGATTGAAGCTTGGGGAAGAGGATTTGATAAAATAAAGGAGGCCTGCGCCAAGTATAATGCACCCTTGCCGGAGTATGATATTTCAAATGTTGGGATTATGGTATTATGCAAACCGTGCAAGCGCTATATGAGGCTATTAAATGAAAGTGATTCGGTCAAAAACAATTCGGTCAAAAAAAATGACCGAATTATGACCGAATCCTTGACCGAAAAGGAAGAGAAAACTATGGCAGCTATTTTAAGCTATTTGCAGGATAATAATACGATAAGTAACGAAATAGGTAGGAATTTGACAGAAAAATCAGAAACTACAGTAAAAAGATATTTGGGCAGGTTATGTGAGGTTGGCTTGTTGGAGCAAATAGGCACAACAAAAAATACCATTTATAGGAAGGTGACTCATGGAAATAGTTGAGAAAATCGAAAGTACTGAATCAATAACGTGGCAACAAAATGGCAACAAAAAATCAGATAGCCCATCAGATATGGATAACTAAAGCAATCAGAATAATATGAGCCAAATCATCTAAACAAAATTGTTTAAGCAAACCTATTACGGATAGAGTGGGAGTAGATAAAACAAACCCCGAAGTCCCTGCTACAACAAGGATTTCGGGGTTATTTTTAGCACTTTGAGTGCAAATTGAGTACATAATAGTTCTCATTGAGCCCAATCATTTAAGTTACTATTCCTGTTTTTGTTTTCGCACTTTCCTTAATCTCGTTTCTGATTGGTCAACAAGGCTTACCTTGAGATTGAGGACGGCGACATTTCCTTGCCTTCCGCATTTAATTTCTCGCAGATATCATTGATTTGCATATGCTTCAGGTATCGGTTAATCCCCACCTCCACTTCAAGGTCATATCCGAATTTGTGCTTCTTCATCGCCAGGTTGTCACGCATTTCCATACGCTTTGTGAATGTGCATCCATCCTCTGTTTTGCATCCGTTTGCCAAGCAATTGACATTTATGCTTAAAATGGCTAGAATATATTTAGGTTACCTCTAAAAATTCCCTCACCACCATCTTTGCTGCCCTTTTTGTCTGGCGACTTTATCGTCTCCCCATATAGTTGGGCTACTCATAGGTTCCTCAAATTGCCACTAATTTCAGTTGCAATTTTACTGAAGATATAATATACTATAGCAAATGAGGTTAAAATAATGGGAAGAAAAGAAAAGTTGATAGCACGATTAAGAAGTGTGCCAAAAGATTTTACGTTTGACGAAATGCGAACCTTACTTGAGTTGTTGGGGTTTGAAATGTCTAACAAGGGCAAAACAAGCGGCTCACGCGTGAGGTTCAAGAATGGGAACGTGCCTATTGTTTTGCATAAGCCGCACCCGCGCAAAGAGCTTTTAGAGTATCAAATTAAAGATGTGTTAGAGGTTTTGGAAAAGGAGGATTTGCTATGAGTGATGTATTGGAATATAAGGGATATAGCGGCACGGTCGAGTATTCGTTGGCTGATAACGTCCTTTTCGGTAAGGTATTAGGAATAAAGGGCTTGATTTCTTATGAGGGCGATAGTGTTCAAAATTTACGGAAAGACTTTGAGGGAGCAGTAGACGAATACCTTGAAATGTGCGCTGAAAACAATGAAGAACCGCAAAAACCGTATAGGGGAAGCTTTAATGTGCGCGTATCGCCTGAACTTCATAGGTCATTGGCTATATACTCTTTTTCCCGCGGTCAAACACTTAACTCTACTGTAGAGGAAGCTATTAAACGTCATGTTCAGGCTTTATAATCATAACGTGACACAAAGGAGCGCAGCATTATAATGGGTAGGGAAAAAGGTGGCTGGCGTTACCAAGCCGTATATATTGAGCGTGACGTTGGAGAGGATAAAAAGGCAAAAGAGTATTCGATATGCGAGATTTATCTTGATAAAGACGGAAAACTTGAAATGTGGACTGAAAATCCGTCTATTGCCCCATACGGTTTATCATATGCCGAATTAGCTGGAGGGTTGCGGCTAATGCTTGAGGACATAGCAATATGGGAGGCTGTCGCTTTTGATTCGTTGTGTGCCGGTATGACTTTTGAAAAAAGAATGGGGAAAAGGAAGATGATTAGAGAGCTGACCGAAAAGGATTTTGAGAGAGGGGTCAGAAACCCTCATTTTGATAAGTTAAAGGAAAGTACTTATATAAAAATTAAAGTGAAAAGTTGCATTTTGCAACTTTTCACTTTTAATATGCAATCAGTTCAATCATACCAAGCTCGAAGCAGATTAGATTTTGCCGTGAATTCATCCGCATCATGGAAGGTTTGCGAAAAATCCATTATCAGGTTTGCTGAATCAGGAAAGGCTGTGACCTTAATTCCATCAATTACCAGTCTGCCATTGTCGCGGGAATTGTGTTCAAGAAAGCCAATATACTCTACCGATGCTCCGTATGCTTCCGCCCGCTTTCCAAACTCATAAAAAATCTCCACAGACGGCGAGTAATTGAATTTATGCCTTTTGCCTCCTGTTAACATTTGCACTCTACTTCTTGCATATTTCGCCTCGCCGATATATAATGTAAAAGTGAGTAGGTACGAATCGTGAAGCTTACCCAGCTCCTAGAAGTAAGTAAAGAAATGGATCGGGAATGGCCCGGGCTTGTTAGTAATTATTCTAAAAAGCTAGTAGAAGTCTACTATAAAGACGGTTATTGGGGAAAAGCAAAAGATGAGTTATTTACATATATAACTGAATACAACCGTGGTGATATCGAAGCTTTTCATGACTTAAAAAATCGTTACGATGAAGAGGTATGGCTGCGTAAGAGGGAAGAAGTATTCAACGTTTTGGCAGAAAAGAGGATTGATATAAAGCCGCTGTTGGCTTTTGAGGGCTTAAAGGACAGGTTATATGATTTACTGACAACCAAAATAAATAATGATCATGGCTTTGCAAAATTCAATATTATGGAAATAGGCAAATACGAATCTGTGCTGAGGCCGGAGTATAATGACAAGCTATTGGACTTATATGTCAAATTAATCTGGGATACATCTGAGTTTGCCGGGGGACGGCCACATTACCAGGAGATTGTTGGTTTTATGAGGAAAATATTTGATTATCCAGGAGGGAAAGAAAGAGCAAAAGATATGTTCGAACGCTTTCAACTCCGCTATTCAAACCGTCCGGCTATGATGGAGGAACTACAAGTTTTGTACCGTGATATTTAGAAGAGCTCATTAGTAAACATCTTGCTAAATCTGAAAATGGATACAAAATTAAAGCGCCCTGTTGCTTTCTAGATGAAAGTAATAATTGCATGATTGAGGAATGCAGACCCAAGTCATGCAAAGAGTTTCCACATACGAACAAACCCGAAAGGTTATGGAGCCTGCTTGGTGTCTTATCCTTTGCTGAGGTTTGCCCTGTGGTCTTTGAGATACTCGAAAGGTTGAAGCAGATCTATCGATTTAAAACAAGATAATAAAATCGAAATGACATTGACGAACAATTCCCTGAGGTCAGGAAGATGTTCCAAGCTGGTCATGGGGCCAAATAGCAGACCCCTCCAGTTGTAGCAATCTTTGCAGCAGCTGAATAATAACAGCAACGAAAATCAATTCTGCCACCGATGGTGGCAGAGATGGCTGGTAAAAAGCATGTTTAAGGCAGTCAAATTTATTAATCGGCAACTGTTGCAAAATATGCAACAGCTCAATAAAGAAAGAAAGCAAGATTAAGGTTAGTCTAGTTTTGGCTTTTACTGCTAATCAAAAGTAATATAAAACATGTTATAACGCCAGAGGCTACTATTACTGCAAAATCAACCGGCGCGAGAGGGCAAGCGCCAATGGGGTCAAATAACACACCTTCGCCAAAGCGGTATAAGTTCCAGTTCATCATCACCATTTCGCCAATGTACATAACTATAGTTACGACTATCGCCGTAAAAGTTGGGATAACGGCGGAAATCAATCTCTTTTTTCCATAAAGCCATGTCCCTGTATAAACCCCCGCCGTAATTCCGAACGCCAAAAAGAATACCGTCATCAAGAACGCTGAAATCGGGAAAATGACAATCTCTCCTGTTCGGAAAAATGCGGTAAAACAGGCAAAAATACATAGCCCTACAAAAACAGTTACAGACATAAGTTGTACGACAAGCGGCTTTTTCTTTTTGTATTCGGGGTCGCAGGACATTTTATAAAATCCATAGGCGGCGCCCAATACAGCTAAAACGATGATAATAGAAATAAGATAAAAATGCAGTTTGAACACGGGACTGTATTCGGTAATCAGCGCATTTTTAAACAATTTTTGTTCTCCCAACTGTTCCTCCGCTAACTGCTCACCCGTTTCCTGTTCCTTTGATATTTTTTGAATATCGATAACTTCTCCGTCTGTTATGCTCTCTGTTGCAAGTCTTATTTGCGACCATTCTGTATAATTATCAGGTGGTATAGCACACATAGTCCATTGCCAAGTTACGATTGTTTGATCTGTTTCAGCTTTATTTAATGTTACTATTCTTGTTTCTGTTTCTCCGCTTTCGTTAATCAATACTACTCTGAAATAGTATAGTGCCAATTCATTGTCGCCGCTCACTGTTTCATCGCTACTTTCGGTCTGTACCACTTCGGTTGTCCCCGAAAAAACCGTCACTTTTTCAAATGTCATCTCCGTGCCTAAAAATAGGAGTATGGCGAGAACGGACAGCACGGGCAGAGCGTATTTTTTGAAATATTTTAAGGCAAGCGGCAACAGGGCAATGCAGACTATCAGCGCGATACTAATCGGCGTATACGGAATAATATACTTGGGGTAATTAGTCGCGTTGACGCCACCGTTGCGCAGAAACGTGCTCAGCATAATGATCCCCATATAAATCGGATAAACCGAAGCCAATAAAACGGCGCTTAATGCAATAAGGTACACTTTTATCGACTTTGAAAGTGGGTTTTTCATAATCAATTGCTCTCCTTATCGGTTATTCGTACATAATGCGCGCCCTCGACTGCAAACAGCGGGTGCAAATGATCTGATTGAAAATGAACCTGAATTATACTGATGTCTGGCGAAAACAAATGAAGAGGTGTTGAAATGTCAAACAAGATCTATTCTTTTGAACCAATTATTGATCAGAACTCAAAAATACTGATTCTTGGCACATTACCCGGACCGGAGTCCCTAAAAATGAGCCAATATTACGCCAATCCCCACAATCAGTTTTGGAATATAGTCTACACGGTGTTTGGAGAAGAGAAAATCGGATTAACATATCAGGAAAAGACTTTTTTCCTTACCGAACATAAACTCGCCCTCTGGGACATTTTTTATTCGGCAGATAGGATAGGCGCTTTGGATGCAGATATCAAGAATGGAACGCCAAATAGCATCCCCGAATTATTAGAGAACCACCCCGGTATTAAACGCATACTCTTAAACGGAAGAAAGGCGGATGAGTCCTTTCGTAAATTCTTTCCAAATATTGCCATTGATGCCGCCTATGTCCCATCGACAAGCCCCGCATATGCAAAAAAATCGCTGCCAGAAAAAATGATAGACTGGAAAAGCGCTATAATTAATGAGGGATGTCGAAGATGCTTATAATGAATGGGAAAACTGGGGTTGATGAGTTCAATCTGAATATGTATATCCTTTCTCCCGGCGTTCCTCTTGAAGTGCCAACCATGCATCCCATCCTTTGTCGCGTAGTAGTGCGTTATCATGCTCCAACACAAGGTAGCCAACGGATGCTTTGAGAAAAGCAGTGAATTTTTCGCATGGGTAATCTTCACATAAGGCGCACATTTCAACGTCTTTATCTTTTGCGCAAATTCTGAGAACACAGCCGGGATTGCCGCTTCCATCCCGGCAGGAAACACATATGCCATCATCTGCCATGCTTTTTAAAAAAGGCCAGAACCCTTCACCGCCAGGGATAAAGGAGATAACCTCCTCAAAGCCAGCCGACTTCATTTCGTCATACAAAACCTTCGCAGCCGGTTCAACTTTAACCTTAACCGCACAATGCCCGCAATAAAGACCACAGTAACAAGCAAGTTTTTTATCCATGTGTTTACCTCCCTCTTCCTATTTAGTCGAAAATACTACTTGCATCAGTAGTTCGCTCTTTGATTCGGTTTTCCTTTATTATACTCAACCTCATTAGGAGGTATTTTATGAAATTTTCACAAAAAAATATATCTAAAGAAACCGCAGAACAATTAGCCCGCTCACTATCATGGGAAACAACAGAATTACTGCCGTTTTTCCCCTATCTGCTGCAAGATTTTTGGGAACTGGGAAGCGACCCTGAGGTAATGGCAGAACTGATCAACAAGTATGTCAACATATCTGACAAGACAAGAATATTGGACTTGGCTTGCGGCAAGGGAGCGGTAACAGTAAAAGTTGCTCATAAGCTTCGGGTAAAAGTAAAGGGAATCGATTTGATCCCCGAATTCATAGAATATGCTGTCCAAAAGGCCAAAGAATATAATGCCACTGATTTATGCGAGTTTTTGCTTGATGATGTTAACGAAGCGGTCAAAAGGGAAAAGGATTATGATTGCGTAGTTTTCGGAGCAGTTGGCCTCGATGTATTGGGCGGCCCGGTGGAAGCCTTGGGAAAATTGAAGGCAACATTGAAACCGGGCGGCTATATTCTGATTGAAGAAGGGTATATCCCTGATGAAGGCAAGCGAGAAGATATTAGAGTCAATAAAGACGCCTATTTTCCTTTACAACAGTGGCTGGATTTATTCAAGGAGATGGGCTTGGAGCTGGTCGAAACTGCCTCCGGCCACAGCGAGGGCAATCTTGACAGTGATTCAGGCATGGCGGCAATAACCGCGAGAGCAGGTGAATTGATTGAGAAATACCCCGATAAGAAAGAAATTTTTGAGGGATATATCCGCAATCAGCAAAACGAGTATGACGATATAGAAGACAGCATTGTCTGCGTTACCTGGTTATTGAGAAAACTGTAATTCCTCCTCTAAGTTGATACCAAAACGATATGGACATACTGTGCGGCAGGAAAAACACTGGATTTCGAATTTTTTGTTCACTATTTTAAAAAACTGGGAGCACCCTTTTTTGTCGAATGAATCTAGGTCAGCCAATGCTCCCGCAGGGCAGGTTTCAATGCATACATTACAGCTGTCACAAATGGCATACCGGGCTTTTTGATCCGGGATCAGATCGGCATCAGTAAGAACAGCGCTCAGCCAAAGAAGATTGCCATACTGGGGATTTGTAAGTAAATAATTCTTACCGATAACACCCAGCCCGGCAAGTTCTGCGGCGTGTTTCAAAGAAATATAGCCAAATTGGTTTTTTCTGCCATCGCCTTCCACCCATTTACCGCCCGAAGCACTGATAGCTTTTGACTTATACCCATCGGCCTTTATTCGTTTTGCTACTTCTTTTGCCATCTCGGTCATTTTTGTCAGCATTTCATTGCGGCTGGCGGTATACCCTGCTATATCGTTTAAGACCTCCCGGGGAAATGTGGCGCCCAAAACGATGACAAAATGACATTCCGGGAGGACATCATTGGGCTTAAATCCGTCCGGCGCTAAGTCAAAATCCTTTGCAGCAGCTATACCAACCACACTTGCCCCCGCGTCTCGTCCATATTCTTTTACTGTCTCGCTATTCAGCTCAGTCGCCATCTTATCGCCACCCCGTTCGTAAACATCAACTAATCTATATTTTATCAAGCATAATACGACAACAGTATGTCATATTATAAAAACATAGAGGAATACCTTTTTGGATAATGCTTAAGGCAACCTCTCACCAGATAAGGAAGAAATATACCGCGCCCCCTCGACAGCAAATAGCGAAACAGTCGCAGATTTAAAAACCAGAGTGCTGTCGTCAATAACTGTAAATTTGGCAAATGCGTTACCATCCTTATAATGGATCAGCAATTCATCGTCCACAAAAGAGTAATAGTATGGGCTTAATAATGCGTAGCTGCTGATTGGTGGCGTCGCAAGCATTGCTGTGCCATCATTGTACAACGTAACAGACAACATCCGTTCCATCTTCTGCTTCTCGCTCGCATTCTCAAGGATATATTGCCGCCAGGGTTTTTCGGGCGGATGACTGCTCATCACCCGCCAGACATCTTCACTCTCGGCCGCCAGCAAATAGTCGCTGCCATACTCTTTAAGTTCAAATATGCGCCAAGTACTGTTCTCATCGTTAGCGAACCCCACTTCCCTACCCCTTTTGGGATGGTTCATTGGTGTTGTATAGTAGATGGTATCATTCCAAATAAGCTTCATCTCTTTGAAAAAGTAAGCCGGATTCTCCTCATAGACTATTTTCATTTCAACCGGCTCGATCAGCGGCTCATCAACAGCACTGTTCAGCGCAAAGCCAATGCTCAATCCAATCACTAATGCCACAGCCGCAATGAGAATCACCCTTGACGGTTTCAGTACATTACCCACTGCCATCGCCCCTTTCATGTTCATCTATCAGATATTATACTCTATCTCCCCGAGAGAGTATAAAAATTCTTCTTTTTTCATAGTAATCCTGTTTATAAAAAAGTTTTCCAACCCTATTGACAAACCAATATTATATGCTATATAATATTGTCAGTTGAATAATATCGCCCGGGAAGGAGGATAATTGTGACTTTTCAGATCAGCACATCATTATTGGACGCCTGCGTTCTGGCGCTTTTGTCAAGAGAAGACGCTTATGGTTATATTTTAACCCAAAATGTCAAGGAAATCATCAATGTATCCGAATCAACGCTCTACCCGGTATTGCGCCGCCTCCAGAACGAAAATTACCTGACGGTGTACGATGCACCGTTTGGCGGCCGCAACAGAAGGTATTACCGGATCACAGATACGGGAAAGGACCGGTTGGCTGAATACCTTTATGAATGGGATAATTATAAAAACAAGGTCGATAAGATACTCCTTCACGGCACATTGTTATTAGGAGGTAATAATGTTGAATAAGACTGAATTTATGGCCCAATTAAAAAAACATTTGCGCAAGCTGCCTTTTGACGAAATAAGAGATGCGGTGGATTATTATGAACAGTATTTTTTCGATGCGGGGGAAGAAAATGAAGAAGCAGTAATAAAAGAGCTGGGCTCGCCGTTTGCCGTAGCCTCGCAAATAGTCGCCTCCTTTGCCGCAAAGGATGAAGGGAAATCAACTAAGAAGGGCTTGTCCACAACCTGGATGTCCATACTTGCGCTGTTTTCCTCACCTGTTACCCCTCCCCTGGCGCTGTTTGTATCAATTCTTGCCATTGCCCTTGTGATAATTATGGTAGCCGCTATCATTTCCCTAGGAGTTGTCGGGGTGAGCCTAGTTCTTTCCGGCATCGTAAACATAATCACAAGCATACCTATTGCAGGCCAAAACCCTCCCACTGCCCTATTTTTTTTCGGGCTTGGACTGAGCGCCTTTGGCTTGGGATCTGCCATAGTACTCGGAACCGTGCAAATATCCCAGATCAGCTTTAATGCTCTGGCTAAAAACATGGGTCAATTTATTTTAAGGAGGAAGGAAAAATGAAAACCGCCTGGAAAATTGCCATAATAGTGACCGCTCTTGGTCTGATCCTCATAACGATAGCCGTATTTACGGGCGCAAGCAGATTGGTATACTGGGACACAAACGGTCCTCATGTCATAAACAGCGATTATGAAAACGAAAAAAGAATAACCGAGCTTGACCTGGAGCCATTTGAAAATATTGAAATACGAGCCGATTTCCTGGATGTCGAGACAATCACTTCGGACAGATACGGCATAGATGTTTGCTATTTTGAAGGAGACCTCACCTGGAGTCTGAACAAGGGAAACCTGATAATAGATTTTAAGCCTAAAAAAAACATCCACTTTTTTAACTTTAGTTTTGGTTCTGTTGAACTTCAGAATTATATAAAGGTCTATCTCCCAAAAGACGCCGAACTTGGCACTTTTTTTGCCAAAACAGATATGGGTAAGATAGAAGCAGGTGAGATCCGGGCAAATGAGGTGCAGATAATTAATTCTTTCGGTGATCTTGATATCTATTCGATAACATGCAATAGATTGCAGATCGAGATGGATGCAGGCGGTTTTTCGGCTAAAAATCTGTCTGTGACCGGGGATATCAAATATAAAAACAATTTCGGCGCAAGTAGATTTGAAACTGTAAGCGCCACAAACTTTGTGCTTAACAGCGATGCAGGTGAGGTTAGCGTAAATGGCTGCAGCGCCCAAAGCATTGATGCAAAAAGCGGATTTGGTTCAAGCAGATTTGATAATACAAATGCCAACAGCTTTGTCCTTAACAGCGATGCAGGTGAGGTTACCATAAACGGATGCCAGGCAAAAAGTATTGAGATAAAAAGCAATTTTGGCAGAATTAACGCCAAGAATCTGGTTTCAGCCAAGACAGATATTAAATCCGATGCCGGAGAGATCGATGTTGCGGGAGAGTTTTTGGGTCAAACGGTTATAAAAAGTGAATTCGGTAATATCAGCTTTGCGACAGAAAAGGCAAAGGAAGACTATACTTATGACATATATGCCGGCTTCGGCAGCGTAACATTGGACAACAACTTTGACAACAACAGGGTCCGAAACAGCGCGTACGGCGGCAACTCAGCAGAGAATAGCCTGAGTATCACTAGTTCAGCCGGTGATATCCAAATATATTTTACTAAATAAAGAAACAGCTGCCGTGCTGGCAAATGTTTTGTTTTGGGAACTGTTTAACTTCTGGAGCTTGTAGTCAACTAGGAACTAAGCTCTCAAATTCGAACAAAAAAAGTCATAAAATTCACGTCATCTCTGGATTGACCTGCAAGGATGTAGATTTAAAAGGATGCATGAAATAATTAGACACGGATTTTAAGGATTTTAACGGATTTTCGCTGTTGTCTCTAGGATATGAGGAACTTGGATGCTATTGTATGAGGAAAAACAAAAAAACAATTCAATGCTTTTTATTGAAAAAAATCCGTGCTAATCCGTTTTTAATCTGTGTAAATCCGTGTCTAATTTGTTTTTATGTTTTTTCAGTTTGTCTACCCTCTCAGCAGCAATCACCGCCGGTGCAATCACAGATTGGTTCACTTTTAGTTAGCCAACCTCTGATGATTGCCGCAGCGCAGCCTACGCCCGGCTCTACCTCAATCGCGCTTGCCGGGCAGTTCAGGGCGCAAGCTCCGCATTCTATGCAAGCTTCACTTGTTATCTGTGCTTTCCCCCCCACAACTTCAAAAACCCTATGAGGGCAGACATTCATGCAAATCCCGCAGCCAATACATTTTTCCTGCGACAGACGGAGCGTCGTTACGTTTTTTAAGTATTTATGCTTCATAAGTACCTCCCGATCAATAGCAATATTATTCCTAAAACCGTCGCGCTGATAATAAACTTCAGCGCGATTTTCATTTCTTTTAAGACACCGGACTGTGATGTATAGGTCGATGCTCCGGTAAAATTCATTGCCAGGTAGGCGGAGACGGCAGGTAGGATCAGAAGGTAGCTATAGCAAACTTCAAAATACCATACTGCAAAAAACGCCCACAGCAAACCTAATAAGCCGCCCTTGAATGAAAAAGCGCGTCCTGGGATAAAAGGCAATAGCACAGGAGTTATCACTGTTCCGAGCAACACCGCTCCTGCATAGGCAATAAAGTCGAAAAGTCCGAATGGTTTAGGTAAAAATAAATTCAAGAGGAAGAAAACACCAAAAACGTATAGGGATTTTTGGGCCGCGGGAACAAGTTCAACCGGCGTTAATATCAGTCTGTCAAGTAAAGTAAATTTTACTGTTCGCATTTCTTCTGTCGCCTTGTTCCCGGCTTCCAAAAATGCTTTGATATCCCGCGCCCTCACCGGACCATAAACAACAGAAAAACCTGTTTGGCGCTTTATCTCATTGGCATTTACGCCGGAAGCGCCCAGCTGGGGTAGAATCAGGGTCTTATGCGATACCGTTTCGGCCAGCCCTGTTTCAGCCAATCGCTTGATCAATTCATCAGTACCAAAAGTGCCTTTGCCCGCCGCGCACCAAACATTGACCCCTTTTGTGTCTAAGATCAAAAGCCAGCAATCAAGTCCCGGCAATTCCTTGCGCAGGCTATCAAAGGTCAGCTTATAGTTTGCGCTCACCAAAACCGGTGAGATCTCATTAGGGGTCCCTACAGCATAAAGCCCCGGCTCGATCATGTAAGCCATCCTGCCGATTCCCCAGCGCACTTTCCACCCGCCAAAAACGTCTTTGGCTGAAAGACGCGGAGAAACAGCCCAAATAGCAGGAGCGCCGCAGCAATCGCCGGAAGAACAACAGCAACTGTTTTCACTCATTTACAATCACCTCTTCACAAATACTTTTACAGCAAGCACAACTTTCTTTTGTTGTGATTTTTTTTAAAAAGGACCTGAAAATCTGCACCATTTCCGTATCTAAAGAATAGTAAGTCCACTTTCCTTCTTTGCGCCCGTTTACCAAACCGCAATCGCAAAGTATTTTCATGTGATGAGAAAGCGTAGGCTGCGTAATCTGAAAATGCTCCAGAATCATACAGGCGCAAAGCTCCCCTTTGGACAGCATATCCACAATCTCCAGTCTGTTCGGATCGGACAGAGCTTTGAACAGCTCAGCCTTGCCAAAATAATGATTTTCCATAAAAACGCCTCACATAGATAATTATCTATGTGTATATAATAAGCCATAGATTGATAGATGTCAATATGTTTTTCAATAAAATGTCAATTTTACGGCCGGCTCTGAAGAAAATATTTTTGTTGCTTTATATCCATTTTTTTGCTATAATGCAATAAAATGGGATTTAATGAGGATTACGAATCTTCATCTCCATTTCCCCATAATATTTTGTATATTATTAAGGAGGAGAGCTAAATGAAAAAAATACTGGTACTTATATTAATGGGACTCGTGCTGCTGTCATTTATGGCTGGTTGTTTTGGCGATAGCACCAACAACTCCAACAGGAGTAGTAGTAATGATTCCGGGGAAAGCGGCAATGTGGTCAGGATAGGAGTGTTCGAGCCGCAATCCGGCGACAATGGCGCCGGCGGTAAACAGGAAATCTTAGGCATGCAATTTGCCAATGTTCAGACGCCCACGGTGGAAATCGGCGGTCAAACATATACTGTTAGGTTGGAATATGCAGATAATCAATCCTCCAACGACAAAGCCCCCTCCGCCGCCCAAAAGCTGGTATCAGACGGTTGCTCTCTGGTACTTGGCTCTTATGGTTCCAGTGTTAGTATTGCCGCCTCCGATGTATTCGGCGATGCAGGCATACCGGTCATCGGCGTCACCTGTACCAATCCGGCAGTCACTGTCGGCAACAGCCACTATTTCCGGATCTGCTTCCTTGACCCTTTCCAAGGACCCGTATTGGCAAATTTTGCCAAAGACGAATTTAAGGCCACCAAGGCTTACTGCCTGGCTAAGCTGGGGGATGACTATTCGGTAGGACTCTGTAATTATTTTATGGAGGCATTCGGAAGAGAAAACTGCGTTTATGAGACCTTCCCCGATGGCACTTCAGATTACAGCACCTATATAACAAATGCCAAAACTTCCGGCGCAGGCGTTTTTTTCTCACCTGTCTCTACCGAAGCTGCGGCGCTGATCATTGACCAGGCCGCTACTCAGGGGTTGACCATACCCGTCCTGGCCGGTGATACCTGGGACTCAAATGTGATTCTCAACGCTGCAAAGGATAAGGACATAAACGTATATGTAACCACATTCTACCAGGAGGGTGGCGACCTCACATTCGATAGTGGCATCAAGCAATGGATCAACAGCGACAGCACTGCTAAATCCAATAACGGTGGTGACGATAAGGTTGCTGCAGTATCCGCTATGGGTTATGATGCCTATTATGTGGCTTTGGAAGCACTGAAAGCTGCCGGATCCACCAAACCTGCCGATGTTCTCAAAGCATTACCGGATACTACATATACCGGCGTATCAGGAGCTATCTCTTTCGACGACATCGGTGACGCTATACGTGATGTTGCCTATGTCAAGCGCTGCAACCCAACAGCCGGCGAATGGGAATTCGTTGCCCAACAAGGCGTTAAATAGTTAGGCACTTACTCCCGAAATTCTGTGCAAAATGGCAAAATTTTTGTACCTTCGTATTCCAACTCAGAACTCAAGACTCAAAGCTCAAAACTCCGGCTTGTCCGGGTTAGGAGTTAGGAGTTT
>Ga0082212_10007339_pt1 | contig 14607 bp, 6 predicted proteins | sample TergutNt197P3_FD_71548 | JGI IMG/M metagenome (GOLD analysis project Ga0082212, IMG submission 71548) | Neocapritermes taracua P3 segment gut microbial communities from Petit-Saut dam, French Guiana - Nt197 P3 | ecosystem: Host-associated > Arthropoda: Insects > Digestive system > Gut ... | reverse complement strand
TTGCCGTCCCAGCGATACCAGAGGTCTTCGTATTCGCCAACGCTGTAAAGCTCGCGCCAGAGTTCCTTGACCACCTTGTTCGGCGACCAAAACGGCGTCAAAAAGGCGATTTGCGGAGCATGATTGCCGGCGGCGCGGACTTCGCTGAACACTTTGCACAAGGCACGATAACTTTCCGGATACGTGAGCTGGTTGGTCACGTCGAAAATGACGACATCGACGCCGGCGTCGCCGAGCATTTGAGCGTGCTTCCGCAAAACGCCCTCATCTTCGCCGACATAATAATGAAAAATCGACTCGCCCCAATGATGCGGCAAGTACATGTGTCCCCAGAGTGGGCTGTCCTTCTTTTGCATGACATCGGGGTCTTGCGCGAGAATTTTGTTGACGTCAAACGGCCCTTCGTCCCCGTGCCGACCGTTCCAGAGAAAATAAAACACGCCGATCTGCTTGTCCGCACGTTGCGGACCGGTTCCCTCAAACGTCGGCAACGCCCGTCCCAGTGCGTCCGTTGCGTCCCAAGTGTCGCTGAAAACGTCCCATTCCAGAGTGTTCTGCGATTGCCCCGCCGCGTCCTGGAACGGAAAATACAGGCTGGTGAGTAAAATAAAACATGAAATTTTTTGAATGGGATTGATCATTGGAGGGCTCCTTATTGAATTGAAATTTTTCAGTGAAATTTTCGGTTTGCATTATCGGAAATGACTTGCATTCCGTATAAATCGCATTCCTTTAGGAAATGCAAGCCGGTTTTTTCGTCAGTTTCTGATACCGCGTCATCAGTTTCGCCACAATTTCGGGTTCTATTATGTCCTTGCCTTTGAAACCATACAACTTCATCACCGCCCGGTCGAGAGTTTGGTGAGCTTTGAGCAATTCCGGCGGCATGGTCAGCGGGTCGTACAAATCGGCGAGACTGCTGTCGGGCTGGAGTGCCCTTGCATCAAGAACGGATTGAGCCAACTCTTTTATCATAGCCATTTGGTCATCAGTTACTTCCGGCCACGGGAAGTTGTTGTAAACAATGTCCTTCGAGTAACGATAGTCGCTTTTCAATCGTCCACAGACTGCTCGCATCCAGGCGTTATGGACGGCGGATGTTAAAATGCCGAAGTGATAAAGTGTGGCGTCTGGAATCACCAGAGCAGTATCATGCGGAATAAAACTCTTGTCCAAAAAACCAATAGGAATGTATCTTCGTTTTTCGGAAGAGACTCGTGGAATCAATAAAAACGTATCCGGGTTAAAGATTTCACGAAATAATGCAGGAGTTACTGCGAGTTTACGTCGTCCTTCGTCAGGTGCGTTTTCACGGTCTTGCTTGCAAGCGGCAATCCGTTTCATCACTTCAGGCATTCGCCGCAATTCAAATGCGGAAACCCCTGTAAGCCACAGACAATACCGTTTATTATTATTGATATAATCTTCTGAACCAATCAATCGTCGTATATATTGTATTGCGTTAGGTTCTTTTTCAATAAATGACGCATACTCGGAACTATCGAAGATCAAATGGCCGCCGTCCGCAGGGCGATTACCAATTCTCATTGCTGGTACATCGCAAAGTGGCTTTTTTCGGCTCTCAACCAAAACATCCGGTGAATCCACAAGATAGGGACTGATATTTTTCGCCGTAATCCTTTCATTACCATCGTAGATCACCTTTTCATTTCGACCAGACAAAGAAAATCCGATAATCACACAATGCACCGCCGCTTTGCCTTTGGCCTCATTCGTCCATTTAAAAGTTCTGTAGGCAAAGTCAAGTTGGATGCCAAACATCTCAAAAAGAGGCTTCCAGACGGAAGCGACCTGTTCTCCTTGCGTGATCGAATTGGTCGAAACAAATGCGGTACGGATTTGCATTCCCGTCATTATTTGGGATGCTTTGTAATACCATGCCGCCACGTAATCAATCTTCCCTGCGGTTTTGAACGGTTTGCCGTTTGTATCACGATAAACCGATAATATGTCTTCCTTCTGTCGCACGGTTTGAAAAGAATACCCTCCATACGGAGGATTACTGACAATAAATGACAACTCTTCTTTCGGCACAATATCTTCCCAATCAATGCGCAGAGCGTTATCATGCACGATGGTCGCACTTTGAATCAGCGGCAGACGAACGTGGTATTGGCCGAACTGCTCGGCGATACGCAGGTTCATCTGGTGATCGATCAGCCACATTCCCACCCGGGCGACTTCGCACGGAAAATCTTCAATCTCAATGCCGTAAAACTGCTCAACGCTCACCTTCATCATCAGCGACACGTCAAGCATCAATTGCCGGTTCGTTGGTTTGCCGCCGGTACTCCGGCCAAACAACTCTGTCATGATTTCCAACTCAAGCAGCCGCAATTCTCGATACGTGATGATCAAAAAATTCCCGCAACCGCAGGCCGGGTCGAGAAATTTTAAGCGGGCGATCTTATCATGAAACTGATTGAGCAGTTTGACGTCCGCCTTGACACGATCAAACTCCCGCCACAATTCATCCATGAAAAGCGGATTGATAAGTTTCAAGATGTTATTCTCGTTCGTGTAATGCGCCCCGATTTCCCGCCGGATGTCCTTGTTCATCACACCCTGGAACATCGCGCCGAAGATGGCCGGCGAGATTTTGCTCCAGTCGAATTTGCTGCAATCGATCAGCGTTTGCCGCATTTTCGCGTCGAAGTCCGCCGTCGCAAGCCGCGACTCGAACAGGCCGCCGTTGATGTAACGGAAGTGTCTCAACTCGTCGGGCAGCCGCGTCCGCTTCGCGCGAACGTCTTCCGGCATGTTCAAGACTTCAAACAATTGTCCCAAACGAACGGACAAATCGCTGCCGTCGTGCTTCGAGTTGATCACGTAATGCAGCAGGCTGTCCTGTGGAAAAATGCCGGTGTCCTCGGCGAACAAACAGAACAGCAGCCGCACAAGATACACTTCAAGATCGTGGCCTTCGTAACCGAGCGACTGGAGTGCGTCGTGCAATTTCGCCATTTTTTCGGCGGCCTGAACGTTGACCTCGATCTGATCGTCCAGAATGCGTTCGGTCGCATAGCCGGCGATGTTGGCAAAACGCTTGATGTGCTTGCGAAAATCTTTGAGTTTGAACGAAAACTTTTCGCTCGTCGAACGCCGCCATAGTTGCACGGTTTCAAAGTCGCACACCATCCACAAATCCGGCACGTCTTCGGCGGGAATGCGATCCATGACAGAGTTGTTTGGCCGGAGTACCGGCATCTTGAGTTGCCGATATGCACTACGAAGGTCTTTATGGAGCGACTTCATTTCAATGGCGATTTGCTCACGCCAGAAAAAGTCGATATATTTGTCGTGCGAGCCGGACGCCGATACTCCGGCCAAACAATACTGCTTGACCGGTTTTTCTCGCTCACCGACTTTCACGGGATCATCGACGCCGAACACGCTCAAGAATTCGGTCACAAAGGGCTGCGCGTCCGCCTTCTCCCGATGCGTCCCCAGCCACCGCTTCGCAAACGCCACCGCACGGTCGTATATCTCGTCCCAGGAAAGTTGCATGAGTTGATCTCATTGTGGTTCAATACTTCTCCTGTCGAATCGCCGCCAAACCGAAACGCAACGCGAGAAACGCATCGACGGTCGCCAAGTACGGCGCAAGTAGCATTTCACGGCTGAAAATCTGGCCGTGTTTGAGTTTTGCAATCGCATTTTTCCGGCATTGAGTCGCCTTGACATAGAGCCGGTAATACCGCGACGAAATCGCGTCATAGCGGGCGATCAGGCGTTCCTGCACGAAAGCCTGCGATCTTTGCAACAAAGTCGGCGTCACCGGAGCATCTTCCGTTTCCGAGAGGTGCGTTTCGATTTCCTCCGCCACGGCGAAAAATTGCCGTGCCCGGCGTTTGCTGGTTTCGATAGCCGATTCTCCCATTTTTCTGAGCGTTCCGGCCGTGGTGTTGAGCAGCGTTCGCAATTCTCGCAAAGTCTCGTCGCAACGCCCCGTCCAGTTCGACGCGGCCAATTGATGCTGTAATGCCGCCCAGCGATTGGTCAGATCAACGACCGGTTGCCATTTCTTTTGGCGTTCAGGCGTTGTTTTCCGCTCTTTTCGGGGACGCGTTTGCAACCACACTTCGCGGAACTCAAAAAACATCTTCACGTAAATCGAGACTTCGCGCGTCGTTTCCTTCAAACACCGCCATGCGAATCGCAACACGCCTTCTTTCGGCACACCGGGCCGAATATCCGCGCGATGTTTCAAGCGACCAAAGCCGGTCATCATCGGGTGCGTCTTGGAATAGATACCGGAATAACGATACCAAATGCAGTTCCAGAACATGTACCAGTAATGCCGGCTCGGTGTGCGTCGCAAAATATCGATGGAACCTTCGAGACTGTAAAAATTCGCATAAGCATCAAGCGTGGCTTGTTTCCACTGACCGTCCGGCATTTGAGGGTGCGAGAAAGTTTCATGAAAACTGTCGTATTTGTTGAAGTCCGGGTCGATTTGTTCGCCGCGCAATACCATTTCCTTGTGGTCAACCGAGCCCGGCAAGGGCGTCAGCATAAAAAACGACGCTTCATGCACGCCGACGTGATCCCGCAAAAACGTGATGTCCCGGCCGACCGATTCGACCGAGTCCGTCGGAAAACCGATGATGTAACCGACATGAACCAGGATGTCGGCATCTTCCCAGTATTGCACCATTTCGCGATATTCGTCAACGCTGTTCTGCGACTTGCCCGCTGCCGCCAGGCTTTCTGGATTGACGCTTTCCATGCCGATAAACGCCATGCGACAACCCGCCGCCGCCGCTTTCGCAACGAAATCGGGAATTTTGTACGATTGTGTATCGACCTGCATCATAAACGAGATGTTTTTGCCTTCCGAACGCATTTCCATGAGTCCGTCAAACACTTCCCGCCAGATTTTGCTGCGCGCGAAATTATCGTCCGTAAAGAAAAACGCCCAAATGCCCTTCTCGTAATTTTCCTGAATCATGGCCAGCACCGACTCGGCGGCACGGCAACGCATTTTGCGGCCCTGGACATTAATCACAGTGCAAAACGTGCAACCGTAGGGACAACCGCGACTTGTGTCGATTGTCGCCCACGGGACGGCAAAGCGGCGCAAGTAATCAGGGTCAACCGCCGGAGTGGGAGCTTCTGTTAAATCAGGGGCTTTGGGAAATGTATAAATCGGTTTGAGCGTGCCATCGATGCCATCCCGGAACAGATTTTCGAGGGCTCCGGGCGTTTCCGCCTCGCCTTCAATGAGCGTCACCCCATTGTCAATCAGCTGTTCAAGTTCCTGCGGCATTTCGTCAAACAGGGCAAGCACCCCGCTGACATGAAAGCCACCGATCATCACGTCGATGCCGTGTTTGCGGAATTCGAGAGACAAATCGGTTGCCCGGGCGAACTGGCCGGTTTGTACGCCAACCATGCCGACGACCACCCGTGTGTCACTACGGCGGTTGAGTTTCACTATTTTTGCGACGGGAATCCGCTGCACGCATTCGTCATAGGCCGTGATATTAATATTGACACCGGGAAACGGATTTTTGGCCGCCATGTCACGAGTCAACCCCTTGAGAACGGCCAGCGAATTGGACGGCACAACGCCCCGCCACCATTGATAAACGTAACCCTCGTCGTCATAACGGGATGGGACAATATAGATGATTTCGAGACGCTTGATTTTCGTTTTTGTTGAGATCGACATGAAAATTCATTTTTTTCTGAAAAGCCGACATATACCGTAAACGGGTGGAAATTGTACCTTTTTGCTAAGGAAAAACCGCCCATTTGTTACCGTTTTAAGTATATCAATATCCATGCACACCGTTGTATTGTATGGCGAAACGAGAGAAAAGACAAGCCCGTCGGTAAGATTGAGTCATATCCTACAGTTCGGTTTCATGCATAAGGTAAGAGGTAAGAGGTAAGAGGTAAGAGGGAGCGGGGTTGTTCGTTGTTTTTTTCCCGTAGGGACGATCTTGCTCCCCTTTGTGTCCCTTCGTGAACCTTCGGGTCCTTCGTTGTAAAAAGAGGGAGTTGTTTTGATACTGTCTCCAAGACGGCAAGTGCAATCGTTACAAACGGAAGACCTGTCGTCAAAAATCCTGGAACTTTACCTAACGCACCTGCGTGCGATCAGATAAAATCCGCGTCAATCCTGCCGGATCCGCGTTATCTGCGTGCCAAAAATTGCAGTTCCCAGCTCCATCAACACTTAATGCACCTGCTCGCGAGCAGATAAAATCTACTCGTGAAGCATAAAAATCTACTTGCGAAGCATAAAAAGCTACTTGCGAAGCATAAAAAGCTACTTGCGAAGCATAAAAATCTACTTGCGAAGCATAAAAATCTACTTGCGAAGCATAAAAATCTACTTGCGAAGCATAAAAAGCTACTTGCGAAGCATAAAAAGCTACTTGCGAAGCATAAAAAGCTACTTGCGAAGCATAAAAATCTACTTGCGAAGCATAAAAAGCTACTTGCGAAGCATAAAAAGCTACTTGCGAAGCATAAAAAGCTACTCGTGAAGCATAAAAATCTACTCGTGAAGCATAAAAAGCTACTTGCGATGCATAAAAAATCTACATGCGAGCAGATAAAAGCTACATCAACACTTAAAAGAGCTACAAAAACACCTAGAAAAACCGCAACAACACATAAAAAGCGTACAAACGGTGCACAGGGGGCAGGGAGTAAGATGATGGATGGACCGCGTGTCGGCAAAATCGGAATAGTCAATCAATTTGACGCTCTCCGCAAAGCACAAAACGTAACCGTTCACGAATAACTGCACGAAATACAAATTAGTGTTTTATCAATGCCACACATACGATGTAGTGCTGTTATACTTAAAACGGTAACAAATGGGCGGTTTTTCCTTAGCAACAAGATACGATTTCCACCCGTTGACGGTATAACAGTTTTCAATGTTTTTGCCACTTGTATCGTTTGAATGAAATATGGCAAAATAGGTAAGACAAAAATTATACGCAATGTTCTTGTCGCAAATTTGCAATGAATGAGCAACTTTTAAGTTTATTGAACAGTTATTCGTGAACAGTTACCAAAACAAACGCTCAACAAAAAAGCAAGACCATTCAAATGGAAATATGAACCAAAAACCAATGCTGAAAAGAAACAATCGAAGGTTATTTAATTCACTTTGTCGTAGGTATTTTTGCACGCAGATAATGCCGGTGGCAAGTGTTTTTGCGCCGGTGGCAAGTGTTTTTGCGCCGGTGGCAAGTGTTTTTGCGCCGGTGGCAAGTGTTTTTGCGCCGGTAGCAAGTGTTTTTGCACCGGTGGCAAGTGTTTTTGCGCCGGTGGCAAGTGTTTTTGCGCTGGTGGCACAGTCGGTACTCCGACCGACAACACCGGTGACGAAAAAAAATCCGGCAGCGTACTACTCTTGTTGAATCGTCCCTTCGTCATCGTCGCGCAAGATCAGTATCGCGTTGCAGGTTTTCGGAACGCGCACAAGGACTTCGTGTCCGCCGTCGGCTTTTTTCTTTGCTTCGAAACGAATCGGTCCTTGCGGCGTGAAGTACGTCAAGCCGAGGTCATCGAGGTCGGCCAATTGCGGACGAATCTCACATTCCGTAAAACCGGGTGCCGTCGCGCGAATGCCGGCGATTTCCGAATAAAGAACGAAGAGCGGCGAGACTGCACAATGCGACCATTGCGAACCGCTGTCCGGCTGCGCGGACCAATCTTCGGCGAGCGTGTTGTTGAGAACGACGGAATCCATCGTTGCCCAACGGGTACGAAACTCCTTGAGAACCACGTCGCTACGACCGAGCCGACATAAGGCCCAATATCGCCAGCAAGCGTTGCAGGGGTACGAATAGCCCATCTCCGGCGGTTGCTCGACCAAAAGCCGCAACGATTCCGCCGTGTCGCCGTCGGGACACTGATTGAACATGATCGCGGTCGCCAGCGAACGGTCGTCCATGCGCGGTTGTCCTTCTTCGTCCGGCCACGGACGATTGTTGACGAATGTTTTTCGCTGCGGGTCCCAATATTTTGCAACGATCTTCTCCAGAAGAACCTCGCCGCGCTGCCGGAATATTGCGGCGTTTTCCGTGTCCCCTTTCGCCTCGGACAGCGGCGCCAAAGCGTTTTGCAACATGGCCGCGACATACAAATTGAACGCACACTGTTTATGACGTTGCTGCCGGAAAGCGATGTGATCCATCCAAACCGTCGGGATGCCGAGATCATCCACCGGCAAAAGACCGTCGGGTTCCTTCAGCGTGTCAAGATAATTCGCAAACCTGACCAGACGCGGATAGACTTCGTCAAGTGCCGCCGGGTCTCCGGTTTCAAGATAATGATACCAGCAATCGAAGTTGAACCCGACGCCGTGATCCAGAAGCGGTCCCCAGTACGCTCCGTCGACCTGCTTTTGCAAAACGCGGGCTAACCGATCAAACGCCGGCCAGGTATCCAAAAAATAGCCTTCCGGCGTTTGGCCTTCGCTGAAAGTCCGCAAAAACCGCTTGGGAAGCCGCGTTTCGCCGAGTACGCTCCGCACGGCCAAAAGCTGGTGGCCGCCGTCGCCGCTGTATTGCTGACGTTCCCGTGCCATGCCGTCAACGCAAGTGTCAAGACAACTGTTGTAAAGCGTGTTGATCGACGCCTCAAACAGTCGTTGCAACGGCGGTTCGCTGCATGACACTTCCGGTTTGTGCGGCCAATCATAAAGCCGGCGACGAATTCCGACGTCGCCGACGGCAATCGGTCCGTTCCCGGCGGGGCGGATATGGAGTTGCAACCACCTGAGCGACTCAAAATCATAAGTCTGGAAATGATTGACGCCTTCCTTGCAGATGAAACGCGACCAGCCGAAAAACTGCGAGTCGAGCCAAAGATTTTTGCCAAGTGCGTGAGCTTCCTGCGGCATTACGTCAATGATCGTTCCCGCCGGCGCATCAATCGTGAAATAAGGAAAACCGACGACCTGCTCCTCCCACTCGAACGTGAGGAAGATTCCCTCGTTCGGAGCGTATTGCGAAGGATCAATGGCGGACGGATTCGTCGGTTGGAGTTGAATGTCGAAACATTCGGGAAACCGCATGTCGAACCAGTCGGCGGGATCGCGTTTCCATGTCACGACGCCGGACTCGGCAAGTCGCATCGCGGGAATCTCAATCTCCCGAATCAGCGGAATTTCCCGAACTCGCAAGGAACTCTTGTCGGGGTTGACCCGATCAATCAAATCGTTCGAATCGTACCCGCTGGTCGATGCCGGTTTCGCCGGAGAGCAATTCAGCGCCATCGCAGGCAGCCAACTTGAATCCGGTTGAAAGCCCACCGTGTCCCAGCCGTAAGGGTGCATCCGGGCGTCGAATTCCTCTTGCAGCGAACGAAGAAACCAGCGTTTGTGCTGACCCGGCTTGTGCGCACGGTCGAGTTTGACCTGCCAGTTTTGATCCGATGTGATGATTTCCTTGCGACCGCCCTCATACTCGAGCGTCAGATAAAACAGAAAACCCGGTTTGCCCGCCGGACTGGTTCCGTCGCCAAGTCCGTAAAACAACACTTCGCAGCCGATGACGTTTTTGCCTTCAACAAGCGTTGCGGTCAAATCGATGGGATCGACGTCGCCGTGTCGCGGGTCACAAGGCGCAGGTCCCCATTGAACTCTTTGACCGTTGACGCTGAGTAGGTAACGACTGTCCGCCGTGATCCATCCTGTTGCGGATTTCAGCGAACCTTTGACTTCGATTTCCTTCCGAAAGAGCACAAATGTGTTGCTCAACGTCCGTCCCGACGGAATCCATATCCAGCGGGCAGGTTCCAAATCGACCGCAACGGGACGCCAGGCATCGTCCGGCTTAACAATTTTTCCGATCGGAATCACATCCGCACCCGGACTTGCCGTGTTTAAGCAAAAAACGACGACAAAAAGGAAAAGGGGTAATGGTCTCATAATCGTATCCAACAGGCAAAGGGAATATGAACGAACACAGTAAATATTGCTTTCGGCGAAAACCTTTGACAACACGCCACAGCATTCTAACATTTTTCTCACGCTGTTGCAATCTCGGGTTGTTTGTGGTATAGTCAATCATGGATCATGGATTAATGGTATTATAGTGTGTGCCATTGTCTATTTCTGTACTCTATTCGCAGGAGAAAATACGATGGGTAAGCAATATGTTTCACATAACTGGCACAAATTTGGCGGACTCGCGATCCTTTTTGTGATGATCTGCTCATGTAACCGGACGGCAACCGCGCAGTCGCCATCCGATGACGCTGACGATGTCGTGTTTCAGATCGGTTTTCCCGATGCAAAAACGGCGGAATTCACAAAATGGATCGATTGGGAAAAATTGCGCGACACGAAGTCGCCGGTGTGGCGTTTCATTGTCGGCAAACATCGCCATCACGATTGGATGCCGATGCACATCAGCACGCGCGACATGAAAAACGCCGGGCTTTCGTTCACGTCGGAAATCGAGTTCAATTCCCCTTCGGCGTTTGATGTGCCGCTGTATTTCGTCATGGGAATCGCATTTGCCCATCCGCATGAGCAGTCGCTCATCAAAATCAACATCAACGGTTTCGACCTGGAACCGAAACGCCAGCCGAAAGGTCCGCCCGGCCGCGACAATTTCAATGCAGGATACGAGACGGGTTATTTCGAGTCGGTCATTTTCGAGATTCCCGCCGGAAAAATCGTGCAGGGACAAAACCTCTTTTCCATCACGCTTGAGGACGGGAGTTGGTTGTTTTACGATTACGTCGCCTTACGGCACAAACACGAACCGCTCCCGCTCGAACAGCCACGTGACTTGAAAAAACAGTTTCTCGCCGACGAAATGAGTCATGTCCGCGAAGTTTTGTTCGTCATCCGCAAGCCCGGCTCCGACGAACACTGGTATGCCAATTTCGGATACTATGCAGCCGATGAGAACATGTTCCCTTTTGAGCCTCATGCCGGGGCGCGACTTTGTACTTTGAATCTCGAAACCGGCGATGTGCGGACGGTTTTTGAAGACTTGGGCGGCTCCATCCGCGACCCGCAAATTCATTATGATGGCGAAAAAGTCCTGTTTTCGTATCTCCCTGCCGGAAAACGACATTATAACCTCTATGAAATCAACATCGACGGTACGGGGTTGCGACAAATCACGTCCGGCGACTGGGACGACATTGAGGCGACCTACCTTGCCTCGGGCGATATTATTTTCTGCTCAAGCCGCACCAAACGCTGGGTCCAGTGCTGGCTGACCCAGGTTGCAACGCTTCACCGTTGCGGACCGAACGGCGAAAACATCCGCGAACTTTCGGTGAACATCGAGCAAGACAACACGCCCTGGCCGTTGCCGAACGGGCAAATCCTGTATATGCGTTGGGAATACGTTGACCGTTCCCAGGTGGATTTCCACCATCTCTGGACGATGAACCCCGACGGAACGCGACAGATGGTTTTTTATGGCAACCAGCAGCCGGGAATCGTCATGCTGGGCGCCAAACCGGTTGACAATTCGGAGAAAATCGTTTCGATCTTTTCACCGGGACACGGGCGCACCGAACACCTCGGCAAGATCGCGGTCATTGACCCGAAATACGGCCCTGACCACCCGGAGGGCGCCGTCGAAGTCTCACGACACTACGACCACGGTGATCCCTGGGCATTCAGCGAAAATGCGTTTATGGCGACAAAGTACGCTCAGTTGCAACTGATCGACGGCGACGGTCGCGAGCAAACCATTTATGAGTTGCCGGCCGAACTGCGAGAAAAAGGCTATATGGTCCATGAGCCGCGTCCCGTCATGCAGCGCGAACGCGAAATGGTCTTCGCCGATCAGGTTGACCCGTCCAACGCGTTCGGACGATTTGCCATGCTTGACATCTATCAGGGACGCAAAATGGTCGGAGTCGAACGCGGTTCGGTCAAGGAACTGCTGGTGGTCGAAACGCTGCCCGAGCCGATTCATTACAGCGGCGGAATGGACCAGGTTTCCGTCGGCGGAACGTTTACCCTGGAACGCGTTCTCGGCACGGTGCCGGTGGAAGCGGACGGTTCGGCGTTTTTCGAGCTGCCGGCCATGCGAAGCGTGTTCTTTATCGCGATGGACCACGAGGGCAGTGCGATCAAACGGATGCACAGTTTCACCACGACCATGCCGGGCGAAATCATGACTTGCATCGGTTGTCACGAAACCCGCATGGAAGCACCGCTCACAAACACGACGGCCATGCTGGACGTGACCGGTCGCAAGCCGCATCGTCCCAAGCCCGTCACCGGCATTCCCGACGTGTTCGACTTCCCGAGGGATATTCAGCCGATTCTTGACAGGCATTGCGTCGAATGCCATAACAACGAACGGGCCGACGCCGGAATCAACTTGGTCGGCGATTGGGGGCCGCTCTACTCGATGAGTTACATCACACTGTCACGGCAAGGGATGTTCGGCGATAATCGCAACCGCCCTGAGAGCAATTTTGAACCCTACACCATTGGCAGCCAGGCAAGTACGTTGTACAGGCTGATTCAGCAGGAACACGAAGGTGCGAAATTGTCCGATGCGGAAAAGAAAATTGTCCGTTATTGGCTTGAGGTCGGGGCGAATTATGCCGGAACTTACGCGGCCAACGGCACCGGCCTGATTGGTTGGTACTACCGCAATTCGATCACGCGAAACGACATAGAGTGGCCGGAAACCCAGGCGATGCAGGAAACGATTTCCAGGCGTTGCGACACTTGCCACAACCAGCAAAGAAACATGCGCATTGCGCATTCGCTCTCCGAGGACGGCGGACGATTCAACCGGCACATCATTTTCAATCTGACCACGCCGAAAAAATCGAAAATTCTGCTCGGTCCGCTCGCAAAGGAAGCCGGTGGTAACGGACGTTGTCGCGAAACGGTATTCGCCGATACGAATGACCCTGATTATCAGACAATCCTTGCAGGGATCGAAAAGGGGCGACGATATATCCTTGAAGACAGCAACCGTTTCAGCATGGAAACGTTCGTCGCCAACTGGCCCTACACGCGCGAAATGATCCGCTACGGCGTCCTGCCACTCGACCATGACATCCGCCGGCCGATCGACCCTTACGAAACCGACCGTCGCTACTGGGAATCGCTGTGGTATAAGCCGTAACCGTTACAATCAGAGCCGCGACGGTCACGGAGCGGTCGAAGTGCGTTAGCTGTGCCACCCTGTGACACACTCAATCAAATCACGTCGCCAAAGTAGGAAGGAGTCCACCGTGTTGCACAATCCAAGACGCCGAAAATTGGTTCTCAAGCCAGTGGTTGCCAATAAGACCGAGCAGGCTTGGCTCGAATCGTTCGTCGAGTACCTTGCCGGGGAGTGCCACTTGGCCGAGAACACCGTGATGGCGTATCACCGTGACATGAAACACTTTTGGGAATGGCGGGGTAACCGGATGGTCTCGCATCTGACCGTTTCCGACTTGGCCGATTACGTGGACTGGTTGCACAAGCGAAACCTTGCCCCGGCGTCAATGGCACGCCATATTGTCTCGTTACGGCTATTTTATCGCTATTTGCAACTGGAAGGCATTTTGTTGAAAAATCCCGCCGAACTGCTGGGCAGCCAAAAGCTTTGGGACTATATTCCGTTGGTGCTGTCGCCGAAACAGGTGGATCGGTTGCTCACCGCTCCCGGGCAAGGTGACCCGTGCTGGCGACGGGATCGTGCCCTGCTCGAATTTCTGTACGCGACAGGATGCCGCGCTTCCGAACTGGCAACATTAACTTTGCACGATATTCATATCGACGAAAAGTATTGTCTCTGCACAGGTAAGGGTAACAAACAACGGCTCGTTCATCTCGGCAATCGTGCCGTTGAAGCGTTCAAATCGTGGGTAAAAAACGAACGTGACGACCTTCTCAGCAGATTCGGAGAATCGAATTACGCGTTTTTATCATACCGGGGCAAGCGAATTCGGCGCGAAAGAATTTGGGGTTTGGTCAAAAAATACGCACTGCGGGCAGGGATTACGATGGAAATCAGCCCACACACGATGCGACACAGCTTTGCCACCCACATGCTGGCCGCCGGAGCCGACCTCCGCCAGGTTCAGGAAATGCTTGGACACGCAAGTATTGCGACAACACAGATTTACACGCATGTCGATATGTCGCGTCTGAAACAAGTACACGCAAAATATCACCCGCGCGGGTAACATAAACAATGCGATGTTATCATCGAATATCAGTAATCTTTTTCTATTTTAATATTTGCGCAACTTATTGTACAACAATATGATGCGTTTTCTGTTAAAAATCGATAAAATATGGGGGCGTACCACTTGCCACAGTCAAATATCACGCTAAAAATAGTGTGTTGATTGTGAGGAAATAACACAGTAAACGACAACCACGCAAACAATGGCGTGCGATCAAACGTCCGGTTGGGCAAAATGGCGTTTGGCAATCAGACAACATGAAATACTTTTGAAAGGTGGCGTTCATGTATTTGAAGCAATTGATGGCCAGTGAAATTCGTCGCAATTCCCAAAAACGCCGCATCAAGTTCAAGGTGCTCTCACAATATCTGGCCGTTTAGCCGATATTTAAGCGTTTTTCTTCAAAACTCCCTGCCTACTCGACTGGTGAGAAATGACCGT
>Ga0082212_10007338_pt1 | contig 14607 bp, 8 predicted proteins | sample TergutNt197P3_FD_71548 | JGI IMG/M metagenome (GOLD analysis project Ga0082212, IMG submission 71548) | Neocapritermes taracua P3 segment gut microbial communities from Petit-Saut dam, French Guiana - Nt197 P3 | ecosystem: Host-associated > Arthropoda: Insects > Digestive system > Gut ... | reverse complement strand
ATCGGGCGGCGAGGAAGGCGCTTTACGCGGCCCGTCGATCATGCCGGGCGGCTCGCCGGAAGCGTGGCCTGCCGTAAAACCCATTTTTCAGGCAATCGCCGCAAAGGTGGCCGACGGTTCTCCCTGTTGCGACTGGGTAGGCAGCGACGGAGCCGGACATTTCGTGAAAATGGTACACAACGGCATCGAATATGGCGACATGCAACTGATTTGCGAAGCCTATCAGGTGATGAAAGACCTGCTGGGAATGACTGCCGGCGACATGCACGAAGTGTTCGCCGAATGGAACAAAAGCGATCTGGACAGTTATCTGATTGAGATCACCCGCGACATACTCGGATATAATGATACCGACGGAACGGCCATTGTAGATAAGATTCTCGACACTGCCGGCCAGAAAGGAACAGGCAAGTGGACTGCCGTAGCCGCTCTCGACCAGGGTATTCCTCTGACATTAATCGGCGAATCGGTATTTGCCCGTTGCCTGTCGGCGCAAAAGGACGAACGGGTGACCGCCTCAAAGATACTGACCGGCCCGAAGCCTGTATTCAAGGGCGATCGCCGCGCATTCGTCGAAGACCTGCGCTGTGCGTTGCTTGCCTCCAAAATCGTATCGTATGCACAGGGTTATGCGCTGATGCGTTCGGCTTCCGAAGATTACAAATGGAACCTCAACTACGGCGGCATTGCCCTGATGTGGCGCGGCGGATGTATCATCCGTTCGGTATTTCTCGGCAAAATCAAGGACGCTTTCGATAAAAATCCCGATATAACGAATATCCTGCTCGACCCCTATTTCACAGGGAAAGTCATGGAAGCGCAGGAAGGATGGCGCAACGTGGTGACCCAGGCTTTGAATGCCGGTATCTCCGTACCGGCTTTTGCGTCGGCGTTGTGTTATTTCGACGCCTATCGTTCGGAACGCCTGCCGGCCAACCTGCTGCAAGCCCAGCGCGATTATTTCGGAGCGCACACCTACGAGCGCATCGACAAACCGCGCGGCGAATTTTTCCACACTAACTGGACAGGGCGCGGCGGAAATACCGTTTCGACGGAATACGTCGTGTAATACTCATCACCCCGAAAGTTTCAACGCTTTCGGGGTGTTTTTGATTTATTTTTTTTATTTTACAAAATTATTTTGAACTGTTTATAGTTGTTTAAAAAAATAACTATCTTTGCCTCTCTTTTGGAATATAATATGTTATGTACAAAAAATTAACAGGTGCACAAGATCAGTTGGATGCCGAAAACATCTATTTGCTTGCCAGGGTTGAGGAGCTTGAAAAAAAGTTGCTCAAACTGAATGAATTGGAGCAGTTGATTGATGAAAGTGAACAGCGCTTCAAGCAAATACTGAAACATACATATGACGGAATTATTCTTTACGAAAAAAACACCGGGGAAATCATAGAAGCTAATGTACGGTTGATACGCAAGTTGAAATACAAGCGGAATGACGTTATCGGGAAAAGTGTGTGTCAATTTGTTGCTCATGATCAACTGGAAAAAATTAAAGAACGACTGACTGAAGACCGCGGCGATGTTTACGAAACATTGATTCTTGATAAAGACGGGAAATCATACGAGTTTGAAATTTGCTCAAGTTTATGCAAATACCATGGCCGAACGGTAAAAATAGCAGCACTTTGTGATATTTCGTACCGCAAGCAAATCGAAAAAACATTAAAGGAAAGCGAAGAAAAATTCCGTTCACTGACAGAAAATACGAACGATTCCATTATTCTGGCGGATAAAAAGGAAATCATTTACCTCAACCCGCCTACAACATATGTTTTCGGTTTTGGAGGGAAACCCATAGTAGAATTGTCGCAGATACTGGAATATGTCCATCCCGACGATCGTACAACTGTTGAATCATTGGTACATTCGGTAGTTGTCGGGCAACAGAAAACCAAATACTGTCAATTCCGTATCATAGCAAAAGACGGCAGGGAACGATGGATATGGAGCCGTGTGTTCCCCGTTGCTCCGGAAAATCAGGACGCTACCAGGCTGGTGATGCTGAGCAGCGACATTACTGAGATGCACGAAAAAGAGCAAATACAGAAAAAAACAGAATTTGAAAAAAGGGCTGCCGAAGAAAAATACAAAGTATTGACCTCGCTTTTGCCCGAAATGATTATTGAAACAGATATCACCGAACGATTGACATACGTTAATCTGAGAACCATTGAAGTTTTTGAATATGGCTCTGATTTCTACATCAACAATCTTCGTTTTGCCGAACTGATCAGCCCGGAAGACAGGCGGCGTTGCGCCGAATACTTCCAAAAAGTCGTGGCCGGCGATATTGGAATACCCGAAGCTGAATACACGGCCATCACAAAGAGCGGCCGCAAGTTTCCGGTGACAGTTCATGCCACAAGAATATATTCGAATAACGAATTTTCCGGACTGAGTGTCATCATGTTCGATAAAACAGCGCAGAAGTTTGCTGAGAAAAAAGCGCTGAGTTATGAAGAAAACATGTCGTTTTTATCAACCTCGGCACTCAAATTCCTCTCCTTTTCAAGTGATGACGACATTTTTATCTTTATAGGGAAAAGTCTTTCAAAATTCGCTTCAAAATCAATCGTTGTAGTATTTTCGCACGACCAAAGTACTAATACATCCAACATCCGCTATATTTCAGGAATTTATCCCCATATTGAAAATTTAATAGATATACTGGGAAAACCGCCTGAAGATTTTACCTTCAAGTTGCCATCGAAATTTAGAAACAAATACCTGTCGGGCAAAATATTGAAAAAGCTCGATCACGGATTGAAAAACGCTATGGCCGATGACTGGTCGTTTGAAAAGGCTGAGCAGATACAAAAATTGCTCAAAGTAGATCATTTCTATTCGATAGGTATTGCCCGCGACGGCAAGATTTACGGCGGTCTGCTGATTGCTAAAAATAGCAACACTGAACCCGCTGACAGAAAAACAATAGAAACTTTTATTTACCAGGCAGGAATTGCTCTTCACCGGAAACAGATTGACAACGAACTGATGAAAGCCAAATTAGCCGCTGAAGAATCAGACCGGCTGAAATCAGCGTTCCTGGCCAATATGTCGCACGAGGTACGAACACCCCTAAACGGAATACTTGGAATAGCGCAAGTGATGCTCAAATCGGAAAAAATTGAGCCCAACATTCGCAACGATGTGAAAATGATTGTAGAAAGTGGCAGTTCATTGCTCTCTCTGATAGAAGATATCATGGACGTATCGAAAATTGAAGCCGGACAGATGAAGGTCAAATACAAACCTTTCCTCCTTAATAATCTGATGGATCAATTATATTCCATGTTTTTGGCAAATCCGCTTTACCTTCATAAAAATGCAGAGCAAAAAAATCTCGAATTGATTTACGTCAAATCGGATAACAACATTACGATCATGTCTGACCCCGACCGTTTACAACAAATATTTGTCAACCTGATCGGCAATGCATTGAAATTTACGCAAAAAGGATTTGTCAATTTTGGTTATACCATTAAAAAGCAAGAAATTATTTTCCATGTGAAAGATACAGGAATTGGTATACCAAAAGAAAAAACGGAACAGGTATTTGAACGGTTTACTCAGGTAGATAACACATTGGCGCGTAAATTCAGCGGTTCCGGTTTGGGATTGGCTATTTCAAAGGGGTTAACCGCCTTGCTGGATGGCAGAATATGGTGCGAATCAAATCTGGGGAAAGGATCGAATTTTTACTTCACCATCCCGTATCACCCCACAACGATGTTGGCCGGTGGCGCCACTCCACAGAAAAAAAGCCCGACAGATTACGACTGGAGTAAATACACGGTGCTGATTGTTGAAGATGACATCATCAATTTTAAAGTGATTGAGGCAATGCTGCGCAACACAAAAATAAATATCATACATGCCGATAACGGAGTAATGGCCATTGATTATGTGCGTTTATTTCCCCATATTGATATTGTACTGATGGATGTACACCTTCCCGAACTGAGCGGTCTTGAGGCAACAGGCAGAATAAAGAAGATCAATAAAACACTTCCGGTCATCGCTCAAACGGCTAATGCCATGTCAGAAGACAAAGAAAAATGTCTCGAAGCAGGATGTGTCGATTATATCAGCAAGCCAATTGATATGGATGAGCTTATTACCAAAATATCAAAATATCTTTCTGAAAAATAAAAAAATGACGCTTTACAGCGTTTCTATATTTCTAAGAACAAACAAAACAAACATCCCATGAAAAAAGTAACTTATTGTATTGTAGCCTTTTTGTGTGTTGCTTCATTTGCGCTAAATGCACAAAATTACCTGTACGAATCGGTTCCCGGCGATCCTCTCAACGCACGAATTTATACACTTGAAAATGGTTTGAAAGTATATATGACGGTGTATAAAGAAGAACCGAGCATCCAAACGATGATTGCCGTTAAGGTAGGCGGAAAAAACGACCCGAAGGAAAACACAGGATTGGCACACTACTTCGAACATTTGATGTTCAAAGGCACAACAAAATTCGGAACGCAGGATTATACCGCTGAAAAGCCGCTGTTAGACAAAATAGAAGCGGAATTTGAGATATACCGGAAAACTACAGATAGTCTCCGGCGTATTGCTATCTACAAACGCATCGACAGTCTGTCATACGAAGCCTCAAAACTCGCCATTCCAAATGAATATGGCAAGTTAATGTCAGCCATTGGTTCTACTGGAACTAACGCTTATACAGGGTATGACATGACCGTGTATGTGGAAAACATCCCCTCGAACCAGATTGAAAACTGGATCAAAGTACAGTCTGACCGGTTTACCAACCCTGTCCTTCGTGGATTTCACACCGAACTGGAAACAGTATACGAAGAAAAAAACATGTCGCTCACTTCCGATGGGCGTAAAGTGTACGAAACAGTGCTCCATACGCTGTTTCCGAATCATCCCTACGGTATGCAAACAATTCTTGGAACACAGGAACATTTGAAAAATCCATCTATCACCGAAATCAAAAAATATTTCAATACCTACTATGTGGCCAACAACATGGCAATTTGTATGTCTGGCGATTTTGACCCGGATGAAGCCATTAAGGTGATTGATAGATACATGAAGACACTCCCGAAAGGGAATATTCCCAAATTGGATTTCAAACCCGAACCGGAAATGACATCTTCTGTACAAAAGACTGTATTGGGCAATGATGCAGAAAATGTTACTGTCGGATTCCGTATTCCCGGAGCCCAATCGTCCGATGCAGAAGTAATTTCTGTGTTGAGCAGTTTATTGAGTAACGGAAGAGCCGGTTTGTTGGATCTCAACCTGATGCAAAAACAACTTGTACTGAGTGCCGGAGCCGGCACCTATTCAATGCGAGACCACAGCGCGTTTGTTTTATTGGGACGCCCCAAGGAAGGTCAGACGCTCGATCAGGTGAAGGACTTGCTTTTGGAACAGATCGAACTGCTCAAAAAGGGAGAGTTCGATAAGGATATGATACAGGCTGTCGTTGCCAACTACCGACTGAATATGATTTATCGTCTGCAAAGCAACTACGGCCGCGCTGACCTGCTTTCCAATTCGTTCATCAATGATGTTCCGTGGAAAGATATTTGCGATAGACTCGAACGTCAGGCAAAGTTAACATCAAAAGACCTTGTGGACTGCGCCAATAAATATTTCGGTAACAACTACGTAGTGGTTTACAAAGAACAGGGAAAGGATCCGAACGAATTGAGAATAACAAAACCGGAAATCACGCCGATTGTACTCAACCGCAACCTGCAAAGCCAGTATCTCACTGACATCATGAATATTCAGGTGAAACCGATAGAACCGGTTTTTCTTGATTACGAAAAAGACCTTATAATAAGAGATTTACGAACAAACATTCCGTTGCTGTATACACCAAATAGAGAAAACAGTATTTTTGATATTTATTATCGCTTCGATATGGGCAGTAACAACGACAAACTATTGGGCACTGCGTTCAATTATCTGAGGTATCTGGGTACATCAAAATATACGCCCGAGCAAATTCAAATGGAATTTTACAAATTAGCATGTTCATTTGGCGTCTTTTCAGGAAGCGACTATGTGTATGTAAATATGATCGGGTTGGCCGACAATATGGAAAAAGCCCTTGCATTACTGGAAGAATTGCTCAGCGACCCGCAGGTGAACGAGCTTGCCTTCACCAATTTAGTTACCGACACCAAAAAACGGCGTGCTGACGCTAAACTCAACCAACAAACGATTTTCAGTTATTTGCGCAACTATGCTACCTGGGGGCCTCAATCCTCGATGACCAATGTTCCCTCTACTGAAGAACTCAACCGCCTGAAACCGGAAGAGTTAATCGCACGTATCAAGGATTTAGGTAATTTCGCGCACAAAATCATGTACTACGGGCCATTAAACGAACAGGAAATCACCGCTTTGTTGATTAAATATCACAAAACAGCACCAACACTCAAGCCCTATCCACCGGCAGTCAGGTTTACGCAGCAACCCACCGATCAAAACAGGGTGCTGTTCACCCACTACAATTCGCAGCAGTTGTATCTTGCTATGGCGACCAAAGGCGAGCCTTTCAACCGCCAGATGTACGTTCCCGTCTCTATGTTCAACATGTATTTTGGGGGTAGCATGAATGCCATTGTGTTCCAGGAAATGCGCGAATCCCGCGGATTAGCCTATTCTGCGAGTGCATCCTATTCACAGCCTCCAAAACCTGATTTTAATTATTCTTTCTCCACATTTATTGCCACGCAAAACGACAAAATGGATGAAGCCCTGACGGCATTTTTAAGCATTATCAATGATATGCCCGAATCGGAAAAAGCATTTGAACTTGCCAAAGATCAGATAATCAACAATATCAGAAAACAGCGAATCCGTAGTGCTTCAATTCTGTTCAATTATCTTGATTCGCAAGAGTTTGGGTGGAAAAACGACCGAAGAAGAGACCTCTTTAACCAAGCCCAAACCTGGACGCTCGACGATGTAAAGAAATTTCAGCAACAGTACCTGAAGAATAAAAAGTATACTTTTTGCGTATTAGGAGACGAAAAGGATATGGTTCAGGAAGTTGTGAACAAATACGGAACATTACAGAAATTGAGTTTAGAAGAAATATTCGGATATTAATTTTGTACTTTTTAATTCACAGTTTATCATTCAATTGATTATTTTCGTCAAAAAAAGTATTGTTATTGTTAAAAAAGGATTACTTTTACAACGTTTCTTATTCTGATACGGAGGATATATGATGAATTACAGAAGAGATAGTTTTTGGTATGATGATGAGGTGCTTAGTTCAGTCAGTCGATACGAGGAAATGATGAGAAAGCATACCCGTTGTTTTTTTGATGTCCATGAATTTGAGGACATTATCGACTATTATCTGGATTCCGAAAATATCGCCGAAGCAACAACAGCAGCCAACTACGCTGCACGTATTTATCCGCTGGCTTCGTCGATACAACTGCGCATGGCCGAAATAATGATTGATAACAGTCAGCCCGTAAAAGCATTGACCCTGCTGAACAACTTAGAGCATTTGGAATCGGGCGAATATGGAGTTTATCTCCTGCGAGGCGCAGCGCTCAACATGATTGGCAAACCCAAAGAAGCGCAGCGGCAGTTCGAGAAAGCCATCTCAATGGCTGACGAAAACAAGGCAGAGGTGCTTTATAATATCGGGATTTCATTCGAACGGATTAACCAGTACAATATTGCCTTGAAGTACTTCATGAAAGTACATGCCATGGAACCCGAAAACTACTTTGTATTCTACGATTTGGCCTATTGTTACGAGCGTCTGGACGAGTTGGACAAAAGCATCGTTTACTATCATAAGTACCTGGATGAAGATCCCTATTCGGAATATGTGTGGTACAACCTGGGAATTGTATACAACAAAAAAGATGAAAATCAAAAAGCCCTGGAAGCCTATGATTATGCTATAGCCATCAACCCGGAATATTCATCGGCGTATTTTAACAAGGCCAATACGCTTTCTTCTCTTGATTGTCAACTGGAAGCCATCAAAACCTATAAGGAATTTCTAAAAATTGAACCTGACAACGCTGCAGCCTTTTGTTACATGGGCGAATGTTACGAACAACTCGAAGAATATAAAAAGGCCAGGGCGCATTATAAAAAATCAATTTCGCTCGACGATCAGTTTGCCGACGCCTGGTTTGGTCTGGGAGTGGTGAAAGCGCATCATGGCTGTCATGAAGAAGCCGTAAGCGACATTATCAGGGCGCTTGAACTGGCCAACGACAATACCGAATATCTTTTCGCGCTCGCATCGGCATACGCCAATATGCAACATTATGATCAATCACTGGCAATTTTTAAAAAATTAGTTCAACTGATAACAGGCGATATTTACACGTGGGACTGCTTTGCACAGGTATATGCGAAGCAGAACGCATTTGTGGAAGCACGTAAGATCATTAGCGATGCGCTCCATTTTAATCCCGATTCTGCTTTGTTGCATTACCGGCTGGCAGCTTATTACCTGCTCAACAACGAACTGACGAGAGGAATGGCCGTTTTGGAAGATACACTGAAAGTATTTCCCGATGAAAGCGAATGTTTTTTTGATGTGTTCGAAACAACCGAAGAAGACGATGAAATCATAGCCTTGTTCAACAGGTATGGAAGTTCAAAACACGACAAAGATTGAAGAAAATAAAATCAAAAAACTACTCGCTTTTCACCACTTCCGCCGGATTTTCAACACTTGCCCTGTACACCCGCCACCCAACGCAGAGCACAATCACCAGCGCCAGCACAAAAAGAATAGACAAATATATCCAGGCCGGAATACTCGTCTGTTTCACATATTGTTCCAACCAGCGTTGCATGATGAAATAGCCTGCCGATAAGGCAATGGCCGCCCCGATGATCAACAACAGGGAATATTCCTTTGCAAACATGGCAAGGATATTGCCGGAGGTAGCGCCGTTGATCGTTTGGATGGCAATGGATTTACGGCGTTCTTCGCACGTAAGCGAAACCAAAGAAACAAATCCGAAAATGCAAATCAGTATGCAAACTGCCGAAACAACCGACAACATTGCCAGCAGCGACCGACCCGAAGCGCCGCATACCATGCGTAAAGCCAATTCTTTCTGACGCATACGGAAACGACTCACAAACAAAGTCAGGTAATTGAACAGCGAACATAGAATAACCTTTCCCGCAAAATCAGAACTCTGCAGCGGAGTCGCATCGTCAATTTCCGGAAATGTTTCTTTCAGATGCGATGGCAACTGATAACCGGTAGATTTGCTATAACCGCTATTACTGAATGTATTCGGTTGATAAACCACATACATTAGTTTGGCGTTTTTATGAAAAATGTCGAACGACATTTCATAAACGATCCAAAGCGTCGCCAATGCAAAGCAAGTAAAACCTACCGCCAACCCAATCACGCTGATAGCGGTTTGTAATTTAAACTTCCACATATTGCGGAAAGCGATTTTAAGATAATGCGCAATCATAGCTATTTTAATGACAAGGGGTCATGACCCCTTGTCAGATTCTTATATTTTGTCTACGTTCTTCCAGTTGCAATACCGGATGTTGTGATAAATAACTTCTTCGGTTCCGGAATAAACCACGTAATCGGTAGATAGCGCCGGATATTCTTTACGGAACAGTCGAATACTTTTCTGATGCGCAGGCAACAGCGTATCCGACATTTTTATTTCTAAAAACACGGTTTCACCGGCTTTTTCAATCACACAATCTACCTCGTTTCCTTTTGCATCGCGCATGAAATAAAATTGCGCGTTCAATCCATTATTATAACGTTCTTTCAACAATTCCGAGAATATCATGTTTTCAAACATATTGCCTTTCATGTAAAAATTGTCTATTTGCCGGTCGCTTTCGATATTGAGTAAGGCGCAAGCCAAACCGGTATCGTAAAAATAAAGTTTGGGCATTTTCACCCATCTGCGGTTCACGTTAGGTGAATACGGATGAATGAAAAATACAATGTAGCTCGCTTCCAAAACGGAAAGCCACGATTTGACGGTATTGACCGACAAGTTTGCATCGCCGGCTAAAGTGGAGAGGTTGAGCATGTTGCCGACCCTGCCCGCACACAGTCTCATTAAGCGGTTGAAAGCGCTTATGTCGCCTATGTTTTTGATAAGTCGGACGTCGTGCTGCAGGTAAGTTTCGATATAGTGTGGAAAAAACTCGGCAGGATGCATTTGTTCCTTATACAGTCGCGGATATCCGCCTGAAAAAAGTAAGCGGTTCAGTCCGTCGGGAAGAAGATTGGCAGCTTGCAACTCGCGATTGGAAAAGGGCAAAAGTTTCAGATTGGCAACCCTGCCCGCCAGGCTTTGCGAAATACGTTCATTGACCAAAAAACTTTGCGAGCCAAGCAAAATGATACTGCCGTTCGGAATACCGTCGTCTATCACCTGCTGAAGATAAGAAAAAAGTTCAGGAGCGTTTTGCACTTCGTCAAGGATGAAGCGTTCGCCTGCCGAACGAATAAATCCGCGCGGGTCGTCTTCTGCAAAAAGTCTGATATCCGGATTTTCCAATGAAAAATAGCGGTGATCTTTCAGCAACTCCCTGACCAGCGTCGTTTTACCCGATTGACGGGGTCCGGTCAAATTGATAGCCGGATATTTTTGCATCAGAGATAATAATACATTACTTATTTTTCTGTAAATCATATCTATAATAACAAATGGTACAATCTTGCAATTCAACTGCAAAATTACACCTTTTTTTAACTTGAACAAAAATTTTACAATAAAAACTCCTATGTGTTGTACATTTTACGACCATATTGCAGAGGATGTCTCAAAATTCAAAATAATTAACACGATGGTCACAAGGTTTTTTCACAAAGGACACAAAGCCCTGAATACTAACATCTTTTTTTTGTGTTTATTGTGTATTCTTAGTGTCTGTTGTGTTAAAATGACTTTTAAAACAGCCCCTACTCATATTTCAGCGCTTCAGCCGGTTCTATCCTTGCCGCATCGCTGATTTTACTTACGACGGACAGGAATACGATGATACTCGTGGCTGCCAGCACGATAGCAAACAACCACCAGCTGAGTGTTGTGTGATAGGCGTACGTCTCGAACCACCGTTGCATCAGGTAATAGCCCGATACGAGCGCTAACACATTGCCTAAGACTACCAAAATCAGGTATTCCCTGAAAAACAGCCGCAGCATATCGACAAATTCGGCGCCGTTTATTTTGCGAATCGCGATTTCCTTGCGTCGTTGCTCAATGGTGAGCGTGATAAGCGAATAGATACCGAATGAAACTACCAGAATACAAGCCAGCGAAAGCAATCCGAAAATCAGGGAAAGCGTCCGCTCCGGACGGTTAAAGTTATCCATAATATCGGTCAGTGCGAGAAACTGCTTTCCGTCAGCGACTGTGGCGGTTTGATGTTCATCTAAAAACTTCTGTACATGTTCCAAAGCCTTGTCGCGGTTTTCAGGCATGGTTTTGATGTAGGCATATTGATAGTTGATATAATTTCGTTTTGTTACTTCGTTGGATAAATGAAACACAAGACCGTTTATAGGATATTGCATGGTCGAATAATAGTAATTACGGAGTATCCCGCTGACTTTACCATCGCTTAACAAACCACCCATATTGACGGATTGCCCTATCTGATTATTTTCGCCGAACATTTGCGCCAGCGTCTCGTTCACTACAACTTCCTTTTCATTGGATACCCATTTGCCTTCTTTCATCTTCATCCCGAAAAAATCCGGAAAATTAGGTTCAACCACAAATATATTAATTTCTTCGTATCTCGTTTCTCCAACCATTATACTACTTATATATGATTGATACCACTCGCCCGATTCATTTATTACAGGCGTAGTAGAAAAAGTGACGTCCGCGATATACGGGCTGCGCATCAACTCTTCTTTCATGATTTGGTGATCAAAACTGCTTGATCCGCCGGCAGCAATCTGGATAATGTTTTCAACCCGGATACCTTTGTCTGTGTTTTGTGTGAAAAGAAATTGCTTGTACAGCGAGAGGGAGACAAAAAGGAAGAAACTCCCGATAAACGCCTGACAGACAATCAAACTGCGCCTCAATATAAACGGCGTCTGTTTACTGGCTTTTCTCAACATGCCGGTAATAATTAACGAGCCTGCCAGCAGGAACAGTACAAATACAATCCCAAACCATTTTAATGTCGTATCTATCAATTGTTTAAAGTCAGGTCTGCTGATATAATTTTCATATACTCTGTAATCCTGCCATTGGATATACGATTGATAATAGGGAAACAGGAGGTTGATAAGGAACATGGCGCCTGCCAACCCAAAAACAAGCGGAATAAGCAAGTCGATAAAGTTTTTTGTGAACAGGTATGTGGTAGATGCGCCAAAACTTCTAAACGTGTTGTTACGCCGTTGCCGCTTCAGTTGTTGCCCGATAAACAGCACCATGTGATTCATCAGCGCACTGACAAGCCCCAACAGACCGGCTATTGCCAATAAGCGGACGTTACGGAAGCGACTTTTCAATTCGGGATGACAGTTCAGGTGTATTTCGGGAAGCGTCCGCAAGTTGAACGACCAATTCAATTGTTCGTTAGGAATCCGTGTTTGGGCAACGCTTTGGTGGTCTTCAATCTTTGTTCTGACGTCGCTCATCCGCGCATGACGGTTGATTTGCACGTAAAAAGAAGTACGCCCAGCGCCATTGAACGCCGATGTAGACAACGACAAAAACTCAAAACGAAAATCGGTGTTTGCCGGATAATTCCTAATAACCCCAACAACCTTTTTGTTTTGGGCAGTAAACAGTTCGCCTACGCAATCTGTTTTGCCGAAATATTTCATAGCCGCGCGTTCTGTCAGCACGATGCAGCTGCCGTCGTCAGGCGCATTTTTGTAACTGCCGTCAATAAAATCGGAATAGAACATCGAAAAAAACGAGGTATCAACAGACAACCCTTCGATATTTTCAGTTTTCCCTTCTGCCATATAACGAAGTATCACCCTGTTGGTTAGGCAATATTTTTCTATTTCGGGGATATTTTCCAGCACCCAGTTGAGGTCATCCTTATGAAACTGTATATGTTCCATAAGCGTACCATCGGCAGACTTGGCAATTCCGGTAGTCGTAATGCCATAAAGGTATCGTGCATTGGGGTGAAAATCATCAAAATGATGTTCCCAATAACGCCAGTAAGCGCCCATAATGAATGCGGTCAAGCCGATTGTCAAACCAAGAATACAAACCACATTCTGCCATTTGTATCTGAACAAGCCCCGAAAGGCGATTTTGAAATAATGTATCAGCATAAAGGTTTTTATCTATTTCATTTATACACCTTTATTGGCGTCGCTTCTGTAACGCTGGATTCCGAATTCATCGTACCACCCTTGCATTCCCTTTCCAGATACTCCATACCTGCGCTTCATCGGCCGGTTGTCCGTAGTCGGTAAAGAATGTCGTAGCCAAAGCGCCGGTAGCCCATCCGAATTGCGCCCATTTTTGGGGTTCCCAACCTTTCAGTATGCCATAGAGTAAGCCGCCGACGAAGCCATCGCCTCCGCCAATCCGGTCGAGTATATGGATGGAACGCGGTTCAATCACATGCCACTCCTTGTCGGCCAGTAAAATCGCACCCCACAGATGTTCGTTTGCATGGACAACCTCGCGCAATGTATTGGCAAATACGGAAACATCTGGAAACGCCTGTTTCACATTTCGGATCATCCCTTTGAAACTTTCGATTGTAGCTGCAATATCTTTACCGCCTGCTTCCGGCCCTTCGACGTCCAGACAAAGCTGAAATTCCTCTTCGTTTCCAATCAATATATCTGAAATAGAAGCAATCTCCTTGAAAATCCCGCCAAGTTCCTGCTCCCTGCCCTCCCAGAAAGAAGCGCGATGATTCAGGTCAAAGGAGATCTTTGTGCCGTACTTTTTGGCAGTACGCGCCAGTTCGAGACAAAAATGGCTTGTTTCGGGCGACAAGGCGCCTATCAAACCCGAAAGGTGTAATATCTGTACGCCTTCCTTATCGAAGATACGTTCCAAGTCAAAGTCGTTCACGTTTAATGTACGCCCGACTTCTCCGCTACGGTCATTCCAGACGCGAGGCCCGCGTGAGCCGAAACCGCTGTCGGCAATATTGATCTGATGGCGGAATCCCCAGGGGCCGCCCTGTTCAACTTCTTTTCCTTCAAAGTACAAATTGCGGCTGCGCAGGTTATCCTTGATAAACCGGGCAATCGGACTGCCTTTGACAAACGCGGTCAATATCTTGGCCGGCAATCCCAGATACGCCGAAACGCTTGCCACATTCGATTCGGCGCTTGTAGCCTGCATAAACAAGCGATCACTCGTATGAACAGGTTGACCATGCGCAACAGGCGTCAAACGAATACCCATACTCGTCGGCGCTACCAGCGACCATCTATAATTTTCTTTCAGTTTCATACCTTGCATTATTTAATAATTTTAATTAAGAATCGCTACTGACCGACAAAAATATCAAAAAAACCTGACGTACTAAAAAAGAGCGACAACTAAATCGCCCCAAAATTGTAATTTTGTTGTTGAAAAACATACTTTT
>Ga0082212_10007337_pt1 | contig 14609 bp, 11 predicted proteins | sample TergutNt197P3_FD_71548 | JGI IMG/M metagenome (GOLD analysis project Ga0082212, IMG submission 71548) | Neocapritermes taracua P3 segment gut microbial communities from Petit-Saut dam, French Guiana - Nt197 P3 | ecosystem: Host-associated > Arthropoda: Insects > Digestive system > Gut ... | reverse complement strand
GCAAGCGCGGAATAGGCAAAAAATAATATGTGTGGCAATATAAATCAAGAGGATGATATGAAATTTTCGATTTGCATTGATTCGGTTTTTCAGGGTGTAAACAACATTAAAGCCCTTGAGCAGGTCAGGGAAGCGGGTTTTGACGCTTTTGAATTCTGGGGATGGCAGAACAGGGATATGGAAGCGCAGACCGCCAAAGCGAAAAGCCTGGGGCTGACCTGCGTGTGTTTTTGCACGAGCTTTTTTTTATTGACCGATCCCGCGCAAAGGGGAAAATTTATTGATTGTCTGAAAGATTCAATTGTTGCGGCAAAAAAAGCGGGAGTGAATTTTCTTTTAACCCAGAGCGGCAATGATACAGGCGCTGTGAGGCCTTTTCAGCACAGATCGATTGTTGAGGGTTTAAGGGCCGCGGCGCCGCTGCTTGAAGAATCCGGCATTACGCTTTTGCTTGAGCCCCTGAACGGCAAGATCAACCACAGGGGAATTTTTCTGGAATCATCTGACGAGGGTTTTGAAATTCTTGACGAAGCCGGAAGCCGGAACATCAGACTTCTGTTTGACATATACCATCAGCAGATTACCGAAGGGGACATAATCAGGCGCATGACCGCCAACATCGGAAAAATCGGTCATGTTCACTGCGCGGGAAATCCGGGCCGGCATGAACTGGAAAACGGCGAACTTGATTACAGAAAAATTTTTGGGGCGCTGGAAGAATCCGGCTATAAAAACCATATAGGCATTGAATATTTCCCGTCTGAACCTGTGATGGAGGGACTGAGGCGCGTCAGGGAAATGGCTTCATGAGTTTTATCAACAAGCCTTTCCGCTACCGCAATGACGGTACGGTATTTTGGCTTATTGGCATAAATGTTGTTATTTTTGCGTTGATGTATTTTTTTGGATTTAGACGTTTGCCTTTTTACCTTTCAATGATTCCCGGGTTGGTTATTGAGAGAGGCTGGATATGGACATTCGTTACCTATATGTTTGTTCACGGCGGTTTCAGTCATATTTTGTTTAATATGTTCGCCCTGTTTATTTTCGGGAGCAGAGTTGAAAAGCACATGGGCAGCAGCGAATTCCTGCTTTTTTATTTTGTAACCGGCTCGCTGGCGGGGGTGTTTTCGTTTATTGCGTATTACATTACCGGTTTTTACGGGGTGATGCTTATGGGTGCCTCCGGAGCTATTTTTGCCGTTGAGCTTGCCTATGCGGTTTTTTTCCCCGATGCCATTATTTACATTTGGGGGATACTGCCCCTGCGTGCCCCGGTGATGGTGCTGGGATTTACCGCTCTGGAACTGATCTTTTCCATTACAGGCCGCAGTAGCGGCGTGGCGCATCTTACCCACCTTGCCGGTTTCGGTTTCGCCTGGCTGTACTTTCTTATCCGTTATAGAATAAACCCCTGGAGAAGGTTGTGGATGAGGTGAAACTAACCTTTTCCCTTCTTCCCCAGTGCAAGCCAATACAGGGTTCCCACCATAAATGCCCCGCCGATAATATTCCCCAGTGTTACGGGGATTAAATTTTTTACGGCAAAGCCGGACCAATTAAGGCCGGCAAGCTGTTCTGCCGATACTCCGGACATGGCGACCCATTGGGGGTTTTGCTTGGCGAAGATTCCGGCGGGGATATAGTACATATTGGCTATGGAGTGTTCAAAGCCTGATACTATAAAAAGAAAAATTATAAAAAATATTATCAATATTTTACCTACGGTGTCCCGTGCCGCATAAGAACCCCATACGGCAAGGCAGACCAGCCAGTTGCACATAATGCCGAGGAAAAAAGCGGAGGGGAAGGGCAGGGAGGTTTTGCCTGCGGCGATTTTTATTGTGACGCCTCCCAATAGGCCGCCGCTGCTTGCGAACAGCCCCGTCTGGCTCATCATCCATGCGATTAAGATGCTGCCGATAAAATTGCCGATGTAAACCAGTAACCAGTTCAGGAGCATCTGTCTGACGGTAATCCTGCGGCCAAGAACGGAAGTGATTATCAGGAGATTGCCGGTAAACATTTCCGCACCCGCCAATATTACCATCATCAGCCCAACCCCGAATATTGCCCCTGCCGCAACCCTGCCCAAACCGTAGGTTTCGGGGTTGGCGAGGAGGTTATGCGCCGCCATGTTGGATCCTCCCGCACCAAATGCGATAAAAACCCCTGCAAAAAACGCCAATATCATCAGGGAGGGGATTTTCCTCTGTGTTTTTGCAACTGCGGTATCCTGGGCAAAAGATAAAATTTCAACCGGTGTTCTGACTTCCATAAAATTACCCCGCTTTAATCCGAATTCTCAAAAGAACTGTACCATAAGATGTGAATGTATATCAGTACCCGTAAGGCAGAATATAGCAAGACAGAATATAGTTGCTTTTTTTTAATAAACAGTGTATATTTTTTCTACAAACAGTTAGGAGGCATTATGTCCGATAATTCTCAGAAAACGGCAAATCCCGGCCCGTTGGGGCTTTTGGGATTCGGTACAACCACGATTTTGCTGAATTTGCATAACGCGGGAATCATTGAGCTTTCCATAGTCATAGTCGCTATGGGATTCATGCTTGGGGGTGGTGCGCAAGTCATAGCCGGTATTACCGAGCTAAAACTGGGCAACACGTTTGGGGGAACTGCGTTTACCGCATACGGTCTTTTCTGGTGGTCGTTGTGTCTCATTTGGGTAAATCCTTTTGGGATAATTAATCCCGCCGATAAAATCTCGATGGGTTTTTATTTGCTCTTATGGGGGATTTTCACCCTGTTTAATTTTATAGGAACTCTTACCCATAACAAGGCGACGCAAGTTGTGTTTTTTACACTGGCCCTCCTGTTTTTCCTTTTGGCCATAGGCGATTTTACCGGCAATCACACCATTACAAAGATCGCCGGTTTTGAGGGAATCTTCTGCGGTGCTTCGGCGGTTTACGCTGCGGTAGCGCAAATTGTCAACGGCGAATTTAAGAAAACAATCTTTCCTTTATAACCGATAAACCGGGCTGTTCCAAAATTCCGGCTTTGGAACAGCCGTCTGTTTCTTTGAAGGGGACAGACATTTAAAGAATTGAATCCCCGTCACAAATTATATTGCGGACTTCCGAGGCAAGGTAAAACGAGCCTGTACAGAGAACGGGGAGTTTTTTTCCCCGGCCTGTTTCCAGTGCCTGTTTTATCGCTTCACGGGTTTCTTTAACAAATACCGTTTTGTCAGCTCCTCTTCCTGAAAGCCCTTCGGCAAACGCCCTGTAAACCTTTTCCGGTTCGCTCATTCTGAATGTTCCCGGTGCGGTGATATAGACATGCGAAAAACGGGGCAGCAGAATTTCGGCCATTGCGGAGGCGTTTTTATCGGCGGCGCAGCCGAAGAGCAGTATGCCCCCTTCGCCGTACAACGAAACGAATGTTTCAGCGCAAAGAGAGGCGCTTTCCGGCGTGTGGGCGCCGTCAAGAATAACCGGTGGATTTTCGACCCTGCCGTCGTCTTTGCCGAAGGAAATCCTTTCAAAACGGGCGGGAATTTTAACCTGTGCCAGTCCCCTGCGGATTGTGTCTTCCCTTATGTTTGAGAAAACAGTTTTGATCGCCGTTACCGCAAGCCCGGCGTTTTCCGCCTGAACCGTTCCCGGTATCGGAATGGAAAAATTGTATGATGAATTTTTTCCAAAAAGTTCTAATGTAAAATCCGTGCCGCCTGGGTGTATCTTCACATTTTCAACTGCCGCAATGTCGGGGAAGTACAACAGCGGGCTGTTTTTTTCCAATGCCCGTTTTTTGAACACATCCAGGGCTTCACCGTTCTGCCGTGCCAAAAGCAGGGGCTTGCCCGGTTTTATTATGCCGGCTTTTTCACCGGCTACAGCAGGAAGGGTATCGCCCAGGAAAGAGGTATGTTCGAGTTCGATAAGGGTGATAACCGATAAAAGCGGATCGACAATATTGGTTGCGTCGAGCCGGCCGCCCATTCCGGTTTCCACAACCGTTACATCGCAGCGGCTGTTCTTCGCACAGATAAAAAAAAGCAGGGTCAGCATTTCAAAAAAACTCGGCTCGTCCCCGGCAACGGAAAACAGGCTGTTTCTTGCAGCTGCGGATTCCGCCAGATCCCACAGTTCATCACCGGCTTCGCAGTACACCGCCTCATCGAAAAAAGAGTTGCCCAGGCATATCCGCTCACGGTAATCGCTGATGTGCGGTGACATATAACGCGCCGCCCTGCGGCCGTCCGCCTCCAGCACCGAGGCGATCATTCCCGTTACCGATCCTTTGCCCTTGGATCCGGCGATATGGATAACGGGGGCGCAGTGTTCCGGATGCCCTGCCAGTTCCGCCAACGCCTCCATGCGTTCCAGGCGGAATGCCCTGAGTATCTGTCCGCTTTCAAAATTGATGAAGCGGGAAAGCCAGGAAAAAACTTCCCCGGATGATGAAAAATATTTGCCCAATTTTTTTTCCATATACAGTATAACACGGAATTGCCGTAAGTTGACAATAACAATAATATATGGCATAAAAATAACTGATAAAAATGGATATTATTAACGCCGTTATTTTGGGGATTGTGCAGGGGCTTACCGAATTTTTACCGGTAAGCAGTTCGGGGCATCTTGTTCTTTTGCAGAAGGTCTTCGGTATTGCGGAGCCGACTTTGTTTTTCGATACCATGCTGCACACGGGAACCCTGTTGGCGGTTTTTGTTGTTCTCCGTCGGGAAATTTGGGCGATTCTCCGCCGGCCCGTCCAGCCGTTTACCGGGTTGCTGATAATAGCGACGATTCCTGCTGTGGTTTCCGCACTTCTTTTCAGAAAAAAAATTGAACATGCCTTTGAATCGGGGCAATTTTTGGGAATTGCCTTCTTAATTACCACCGCGTTTCTGGTCATCGCGGAAATACTTTCCCGACGCGCCCGCACCGGCGGGCTGAAAAAAGCCGATAACACGGGCTGGCTCGATGCGCTGATCATCGGTGTTCTGCAGGCCGTTGCCATCATCCCCGGCGTTTCCCGTTCGGGCGCAACCATATCCGGCGCTCTCTACCGCGGGCTGGACAGGGAATTTGCCGCCCGTTTTTCGTTTTTGCTGTCCATTCCGGCGATACTCGGCGCGGTTGTCTTGCAGACAAAAGATCTGGTGAAAGGAGCGTCTGTTGCTGAAGCAGGCGGTATCGGTGTGGCGGCTGTTATTGCGGGAACCCTGAGTGCCGCTGTCGTAGGTTTTTTCGCCATGCGGTTTTTATTAAAAATTATTAAAGAAAAATCTCTTTTCGGTTTTGCCGTTTACACAGCCGTTCTCGGGTTACTTGTTCTTATTGACCGCTTCGGAACGCACTTCGTGTTTTAACGAATTTTACGTAAATTCCAATGCTTTTCTTTTATTTTAAACGCGGATTCCGCAGATTTAAGAAGAATGGACGCGGGTATTGCAAATAGAAAATCTGCGTAAATCCGTATACATCAGCGTCATCAGCGGTTTTTTAATTCGTCTTTTTTCTGCGATGAGGCCCGAATTTCAATTTCCACCGGGACAAATGAAAACCCCAGGTCTTTGCGTATCCTGTTTCGCAGATAGGAAATGTACGCTTCGTTGACAGCCTTGGTGCGTGAGGCGAAAAAAATAAAACGCACCGGATTGGCGGAACTCTGCACGGCGTATTTTAATTTAAAGCGGGTCTGCGGCCCTACGGGAGGGGGGTATTCTTCAAGCCATTTTTCCAAAGCCCGGTTGAGGCGGCCCGTTTCGACCTTGTTGTTAAGCTGGCCGTACATGGTAATTGCCGTTGAAATGAGTTTGTCAACGCCGGTTCCGTCTTTTGCGCTTACCGGTACGACGGGGGCGTATTCCATTTTGCCGAACATAAAGCGGATTCGATCCAACTCGTCTTTGAAGGCTTTTTTTGTTTGGGGCATTAAATCCCATTTGTTAAGCGCCATTATAATACCCCGGCCTTTGTCGTGGGCGAGGGCGGTAATTTTTTTATCCTGTTCGGAAAGCCCTTCGCCTGCATCTATCATCAGGATCACAATGTCCGCTTCTCCGATGGTTTTAATGGCGCGGTTCACCGAATAATATTCGATGTTTTCCGTTACCTTGGTTTTTCTGCGTATGCCTGCGGTGTCGAGGATCACAAAGTCACGGGATTTTTTACGGAAACTCCCCTCCACCACATCGCGGGTTGTGCCTGGGATGTCGCTGACAATGGACGATTCGGACGAAGTAAGAAAATTGGAAAGGGTGGATTTACCGGTGTTGGGTTTTCCCAAAATGGCGATGCGGATGGGCCGTTTTTCTTCTGTATCTGCTTCTACGGCGGAAAAATCAAGGCGGCTTACGATCTCCTGTTCCAGATCTCCGATATTGTCGCCGTGCTCGGCTGAAATCATAAAAATTTTTTCAAAGCCGTAGGAGAGGAGGTTCCAGGAATCGGCTTCCTTTCTGCCGCCTTCGGATTTGTTTACCGCAATGATAAGCCTTTTCCGGTAGGGGCGCAAAAGCCCGATAAATTCTTCGTCCTCGCCGGTTATTTCCCCCGCCTCGAACAGCAGGACAATGAGGTCGGCTTTTTTTATTGTTTCAAGGGTTTTTTCAACAACCAGATCGTCAATTACATTGTCTTTTTCCGATTTTATTCTTTTAAGTGAAGTGCTCTGCTCGGTGGAACGTTCCAGTTTGAAGCCACCGGTGTCGACGAGCCGAACAGGTTTACCCGCGATAAAACCGTCGGTTTCCACAGGATCGCGTGTAACGCCCGGTGTGGGATCGGTGATGGCCCTTCGTTTATGAAGCAGGCGGTTAAAAAGGGTGGACTTTCCCACATTGGGGCGGCCCGCCAGAACCACGACCGGAAGGTTGCGGTACTTTACGTCTTTTGTAAATTCCATGCCGCAAAATCCTCAGCGTTTTTTAACACGGTCGTTAGCTGACATCCATGCCTTTATCGAAGAACGCACCTCTGATGTTGACCGTCCCCGCAGACATTTATTGGCAAGGGCCTTGCAGGATTCCATGTTTACCCCCCGGATGATCTCCTTGATATGGGGAATCGACAGGGATGTCATACTGAATTCGTCGAGGCCGAGTCCCAACAGTACCGCCGTTGCGGCCGGATCCCCGGCGAGTTCCCCGCACATTCCGGCTTTTATTCCCTTTTCGTGGGCCGCGTCGATGATCTGTTTTAGGAAACGCAGTATCGCCGGATGGTACGAATCGCCGAGGTGGCTTACCTTTTCGTTCCCCCTGTCCACGGCCAGGCTGTGCTGAATAAGGTCGTTTGTTCCGATGGAAAAAAAGCCGGCTTTTTCCGCGAGAATGTCAGCTGTCATTGCCGCCGAGGGGATTTCAATCATCACACCGACTTCAATATCCCGGGCAAATGCCTGTTTCTTTTTTTTACATTCGGCCCGGGCTTCGTCAAGCAGGGCGCGGGCCTGTTCCAGCTCTTCAATTCCGGAGATCATGGGGAACATGATCCGGACATTGCCGTTTACGCCGGCCCGCAGTATAGCCCGAAGCTGCATTTTGAAAAGTTCGGGATTGGCAAGCGACAGGCGGATTGCCCGGTACCCGAGCAGGGGGTTTTTTTCATTATCCTGGAATTCGGGAACGAGTTTGTCGCCCCCGAGATCGACGGTTCTGATGGTAACCGGCATTTTTCCCATTGTTTTTAAGACGCGGCTGTAAGCTTCGTACTGGGCTTCTTCATCGGCGGCCTTTCCCGGTGACATAAACAGGAATTCCGTCCGGTACAGGCCGATCCCTTCGGTGCCGGAACGCAGGGCCCTTTCCGCTTCTTCCGGGAAACCGATGTTTGCCTTGAGCGTCACCCGGCGGCCGTCGGTTGTTTCCGCCGGAAGATCCCGCAGTTTTGCAAGAAGGTCGGATCTTTTTCGCTGTTGTTTTACTTCGTTTTCATGCCGTGTCAGTGTCCGTTTGTCGGGGTTAACCGTTACCGTTCCCGATGTGCCGTTCAGCATCAGCATTTCGCCGTCTTTGATTTTTTTTGAAATTGTCGAAAGCCCCAGTACCGCCGGCATACCGAAAGCCCGTGCAAGTATCGCCGTATGGCTGGTTTGGCTTCCTTCGTCCAGGGCAAGACCTTTAACACGGGACTTGTCTATGGTAATTGCGTCGGAGGGTATCAGGTTACGGGCCACCAGAATCACATCCCTGTCCATCTTTGCCAGGGAAGGGCGGTTGCGTTTAACGGAGAGAAGATTGTTGATAACCCTGCGGGCTATATCGGCAATATCAACCGCCCGTTCCCGGAAAACAGGATCTGCCGACATCATTAATTTTTGGCTGGTTTCATGGGATACGTCCCATACCACCCATTCGATGTTGCGGAGGCTTGTTTTCATCCGGGCCAGCAGTTGATCGTGAAAATCAACATCTTCCAGCATTAAAAGGTGAGCCTGAAAAATATCAGCCTGTTCGCGGCTTATTTCCCGTTTTGCTTTTTCGTATAACGCTTTAACTTCGGCGACGGATCGGGCAAGGGCCTTTTGGAGTTTTTTCCACTCGGCGTTTATCTCCGTCTTTTTGATAATGTAGCGGGGAACTTCCGGGAATTCCTCGTCGCGGTATACAAATGCCGTCGCAATGGCGATGCCTGCCGATGCGGGAATGCCGGTGTAGGTTTTCATTGTTTGTTTCACTTTTTCCTGATCAATCCCATCAGCCGGGAAAAGATACCTTTTTTTGCCGGTTCTGTTTGTCCGTTTTTGTTTTGAATGTTCGGTACGGCTTTATCTGCAGGCTGCTGTCTGGCGGCCTTTCGTTCCTTATGCTTGTGCATTCGTCCGGTTATTTTGCCTTGTTTTTTTCCTTCCGCTTTTGCGTCAACCTGTTCGTTTTGCCGGCTCGGGGCGTTTCTTTTGTTCTTGCTTCCACGTCTGCTTTTTTCGCGGTTTTCGGGATTTCCGTCCTCTTCGGTTTTTCCGTTTTCAGCATCGGGTTTTCCCGAGTTGTACTTCTGTTTGTACAGGGCCATTCGTTCGTCGAAATTCAGGCGGGAAAGGTTTTCCGCCGCGTCTTGACGCGCCGCGTCTTGATGCAACGTATCTTGACACGAGGTATCCCTTCCCGGGCTTTGTTCCGGAAAAGGGCCGCTTCTTCCCTGTCTGCGGTCTTGCCGCCGGCCTTCACCCGCCGTGGCCGCCTTTCCGTCCCGGCGTTCTTCTTTCAGCCTGCCCCTGCTTCTGCCGCCGCCGGCTTGAGCGTTGCGGCCCCGGCCCTGTGAACGCCCCTTCCTGCCCGCACCGGCCCGTTCTTCACCGCGGTCCTCGTGCGGCAAGGCCGCAACATCGGTGCGGATGAACTGCCCTTCGCTTGCATCTTCCCCGTGAAGTTCAGGGGTGGCAATTTCCGAAGGTATTTTCTTGCCGATATACCGTTCGATAGCCGGCAGTTCGTATACATCCTGCTCGCTGGCCAGGGTAACGGCTTTTCCGGTTTTGCCGGCCCGCGCCGTGCGCCCGATACGGTGCACGTAGTTTTCCGCTTCGTTCGGCAGATCGTAATTCACCACCATTGCAAGACTTTCTATGTCCAGACCCCGTGCGGCGACATCGGTGGCGACAAGGAATTTGGTTTTTCCCGCTTTTACGTCTTCTATCACTTTGAGCCTTTTTACCTGGGGTAGATCCCCGATGATAAATTCACATTCATAGCCGTTCATCCGCAGCCGCTTTGCGATAATTTCCGTATAACGCTTGGTGTTGCAAAAAATAATCGCGCTTTCCGGCTGCTCCCTTTGGAGAATGCCCAAAAGAAGCCGCATTTTTTCTTCAGAAGGAACGTGGTAGAGGATCTGATCAACTTCTTCAACGGTGACGATTTCCGGTTTAATTTCGATTTCAAAGGGCGACCGGGTGTATTCCCAGGCGAGGTTTTTTACCCAGGAATTGAGTGTGGCGCTGAAAAGCATGGTCTGCCTGCGGTCGGCGGGGGGCACCACCTTAATCAGTTTGCGGAGGTCGGGGTAAAAACCCATGTCGAACATCCTGTCCGCCTCGTCAAGGACAAGGAAGGCGATGTCCATCAGGTTCATCTTTCCCGATTTGTTAAGATCGAGAACCCTGCCCGGTGTTCCGACCATTATCTGTACATTGTCCCGCAGGAGTTTTTCCTGTTGGGTATAACCCACGCCTCCGTAAAAACTACCGATTTTAAAGGGTAGGTGTTTGGCCAGCATTTTGGCCTCTTCTTCAATTTGAACCGCCAGTTCCCTCGTCGGGGCCATAATAAGGGCTTTTTTTCCCGATAAGAGGTCTTCGGCAAGCAGCCGCTGAAATATCACCACCAGAAAAGCGGCCGTTTTCCCCGTTCCCGTCTGGGACTGGACGTACAGATCCTGCCCGCCGAAGGCGTGGGTCAGCACCTGTTCCTGAACGGGCATACAGGTGATATACTCTGCATCGGCAATCCCCCGCTGAAGGTCGGGGTAAAGTGAAAATTCTTTAAATTCCATAAATATCGGCTATATAATAGCGAATTTTCGGGGGATGGGGAATAGGTAAGGTGAAAAAGCGCAAATTGCTTTGGTGTTTTGTAATATTTCCTCACAAAGGCGCAAAGCCCACGGAGGAAGATCTTCATATTTCAAATCTTAAGTCTCTATGCTATAATTGAAATCAAATACAATTACATCAAAAAATCAATTATCGGGGTAACGGGGTGAAAAAAGACGATCTTGGAATAAAAATATTTGCCGACGGCGCTGATATTAAAGGCATGAAGGAAATGTACAAAACGGGCTATGTAAGCGGTTTTACGACAAATCCTTCTTTTATGAAGAAGGCGGGGGTGTCGGATTATGAGGCGTTCGCCCTTGAAGTTGTCAGGGAAATAACCGATTTGCCGTTATCGTTTGAGGTGTTTTCCGATGATTTTGCAGATATGGAGAAAGAGGCGAGGAAGATCGGAAGTTGGGCGGATAACGTCTATATAAAAATACCGGTAACCAATACAAAGGGCGAACCGTCTACGGAGCTGATAAAAAAACTGTCCGCCGAGGGGTTTAAATTAAATGTAACGGCTGTGTATACGGTCGAGCAGGTTGAACGGGTTGTGAAGAGTTTGACTCCCTGTTCGGGCGCGTTTATTTCGGTTTTTGCCGGCAGAATGGCCGATTCCGGGCATAATCCCGTTCCCATTATGAAACAAACGGCCGATATTTGCCGGGGTGTTGCGGGTGTTGAAAGCCTCTGGGCAAGCACCAGAGAAGTGTTAAACGTTTTTCAGGCCCGGGATTGCGGAGTTGATATTATAACCGCACCGAACGATATTATTAAAAAACTGCCCTCCACGGGAAAGAGTCTGATAGAGCTGTCATTGGATACCGTGCGGACGTTTTACGAGGATGCCAGGAGTTCGGGGTACAGGATCGTTTGACATATGGGAAAATGTGTTTTCCTTACAACCGTTGTTTTGTTCGTGTTATTGGCCTGTATCGCCCGGGAAAAGGGCGGGGTGGATGCGGTTTCGGCGGCCACCGAGAGGAAAGGTCCGCCGGCCCGGGTGCTTCTGGAAAAATTTATGCCCGATGCCGCAGCCGACGGTACGGTAAAAATTGCCGTTGTTGTTAATCAACAAGCGGGAGACAGGTCGCAGCAACTTATCGAAGGCTGCGTTTCCGAAGGAAGGTCGATGGGCTTTACCGTGGACTCCTTTGTGACTGGCGGAGACGAACGGCGGTGCGGGGAACTTCTTGCCCGTGTAGTGCAGGCCGATTACGACGGGCTTGTTTTTGCCTACGCCGAAAGTGTTGCCGGGGGTGACGGCACTGCCGGCGGTGGTGAAGCTTTTTCTTATGACGCGCTCAGGCCCGCCGCCGAAAAAGGTATACCTATTGTCACTTTCGAGGCGCTTCCCGTAAAGGGCGGAAGAACGATAAACGGTATTACCGCGACATTTTTGGACGATTACGGGCTTGCCCGTCTGAGCCTTGACGTACTGCTTTCCGCGCTTTCGTCTGTAGCAGGTACCGATCGTCCTGCAAGGATTATCCGTATCGGAACCGAGGCGGGTGTGCCGTTTATGGTCAGGCGCGCCAGGGTGTTTGACGATTATTTGAGCGAAGGTAAAATTGAAGAAGCGGCACTGGTTAATCTGCGCAACCTGGAAAACCCTGCCGCCGCCGCAAGGGAAGGGCTTGTTGCAATTCTTTCCCGTTTCCCGCCGGGATCGGTAGATGCTGTGTGGTCACCCTACGACGAATGTTCGGTGGGCTGTGCCGAGGCGATTGCCGCCGCAGGAAGGGGGGACATCAAACTGATCAGTATCGGCATCTCCAACGATGATTTACGCCTGATGCAGCGTTATTCCGATATATGGCTTGCAAGTGCCGCCGTTGATCCCCAGCTTGCGGGAACGGTGAATATGCGGATACTGGCCGCCAAGCTGGCTGGCGAAACGCCGCCCGGCACCTTTTCTTTCGGTCCCCAACTGGTAAAAACGGCGGATCTGAACCGCGATGTCAATACGGCCAATATCGCCGTAATGGTTCCCGGTTGGGGGGATGGGAAGGGGTTATTTGACTATTATCAATGGATGAAAGATCTGAAAGAAGCTGAAGCCAGATATCTGCGGATTCCTCCCCCTGCACGGACAGTGACGGACCGGACGGCTGTGCCACTGGCGGCGGCGGAATGAAAATACGGGCGCGTATCCTCATCTGGACACTCGGTGCGTCGCTGACGTTTACCGTTGTCCTTGGTGTGGTGTTTTTTCTTTCCGTCGCCGATATCAGAAGAACGGTTCTCGCCAATTCATACGGACTGGGGGACAGTGCCGCCGACATAAGCGCCGGTGCGCTGGAAGACCAGCTTACCAAAAGAATAGACCGTATTGCCCGGGATACCGCTCTCGTGCTGGACGAACGTATTAATAAAGTTGAAAACCACACCCGCATGACTGCCGATATTGCCGGTTCCATTTATACCAACCGGCGGAACTGGAGTCCTAAGCCCCTGCCCCGTGTTCTACCCGGGGAGGTTTCACCGGGAGGGCCTTTTCTGTACATTGCCCCCGGGGTGGATTTTGCCGGTGTACGCGATGAAGCCCGGCTTGCGGGAAATATCGGTGACATGCTCAGGCAGATCACCGTGGTTGACGGCGGCATTACCACCAGTACAATCGCCTCCGAGTCCGGTTTTGTCGTAGCGGTGGATTCTTACCCCTGGTCGCTGGCGGATTACGATCCCCGTTCCCACGCCTGGTACGGTGGGGCAAAGTTGACGGGGGGCCTTTTTTGGACCAATGTGTACGACGACCATCGGGGCCGGGGGCCGATAATTTCCTGCTCCGTTCCCTTTTACGAACAGTCGGGGGGAGGAGTTGTTTTTAGAGGTGTCGCCCGAAGCACGGTCATGCTCTCCGATTTTTCACGGATCATCGATTCGGCGCAGGCAGGGGGAACCGGCTACCTCTTTCTGTTGAACCGCGACGGAATAAAAATATACTCGTCGGGCAGGGTGGAAGTAACGCTTAACGCGGATGGCACCGTTGAGGGTGAGAATTTTCTGACAAGCCCCGACCGGCGTCTGCGTAGTCTCGGTCTTAGCATGACCCTGGGCGCTTCCGGCATGACCGAACTTGAGATGGACGGGGTTCCCGTTTATGTCGCCTACGCCCCCGTTCAAACCCTTGGCTGGAGTCTTGCCGTCGCAGTTCCCGTTCAGGAAATTTACGCTTCAACTTTTCTCATAGAGAATCAGATTTGGAGGATCACCGACAATACAAGGGCCGTTATGGACAGGCGTATACTTCTTGCGGCGGGTTTGATCGCCCTTTTGTTTTTGTTAACCCTGGCAGGCATAACAGTTTTCGCATTCCGTTTTACCGGTGCGATCACCGGCCCCATTCTTGCTCTTAACGACGGAGTGCGCGAGGTTAGCGGCGGCAATCTTGATCGTGAAGTGATCGTCAAAACGGGCGATGAACTTGAACAGCTTTCAACATCGTTTAACACGATGACGGCTCGTTTACGAAGCTATATTGAAGAGATAGCCAGGGCAACGGCAGAGAAACAACGCATCGACACGGAACTGGACATCGCCACCGCTATTCAGATGAGTATGCTGCCCAACGATTTCCCCCCCTTTTCCGACAGGAAGAATCAGTTCGATCTTTACGCCCAAATGTACCCGGCAAAGGAAGTGGGCGGTGACTTTTACGATTTCTTTTTTATTGATGATGACAGATTTGCCGTTATCATCGCCGACGTTTCCGGCAAGGGGATACCGGCGGCCCTGTTCATGGCGATTACCAAGGCCGTTATCAAGGATCACCTGTTAAACGGGGAAGAAGCCCGGCTGGCGCTGGAGAATATCAACCGGCAGCTCTGTACAGGCAATTCTTCGTCCATGTTTGTCACCCTCTGGTTGGGCGTTCTGGAAATTTCTTCGGGCCGCCTTGAGTATATCAACGCCGGTCATAACCCGCCCTTGATCAAACGGGGGGACGGGGATTTTACCTTCCTTGTTTCGCCGCCCGATCTGGTGCTTGCCGGGATGGACAACACCCGGTATCACCGGCGTGAAACGGTCCTCGGTGAAGGCGACACCCTGTTCCTCTACACCGACGGCGTTACCGAGGCGGCGAATACGGA
>Ga0082212_10007336_pt1 | contig 14609 bp, 16 predicted proteins | sample TergutNt197P3_FD_71548 | JGI IMG/M metagenome (GOLD analysis project Ga0082212, IMG submission 71548) | Neocapritermes taracua P3 segment gut microbial communities from Petit-Saut dam, French Guiana - Nt197 P3 | ecosystem: Host-associated > Arthropoda: Insects > Digestive system > Gut ... | reverse complement strand
GTTGTCTCCCCCCGCCGATACCTGTGCCACATCGTCCATGATGTACACAGCTTCGAGTTTATTTGTTTTGGTTCCGTCACCGAGCTGACCATTATTGTTATTTCCCCAGGCCCACAGGCTGCCATCGTTCTTGATCGCCACCGTGTGCCATCCGCCCGCCGAAACCTGCGCCACATCGTCCATGATGAAAACGGGCGTATTTTTGTCGTTATTTTCGATTATTTTGCCATCAATATCCATCGTTGTCGCAGTGCCGTCCCCGAGCTGGCCATTATCGTTATTTCCCCAGGCCCAGAGGCTGCCATCGTTTTTGATCGCCACTGTGTGCCATCCGCCTGCCGAAACCTGCGCCACATCGTCCATGATGTGCGTTGGCGTTAATTTATCGTTGTTTTCGATTATTTGCCCATAAAAATCATTTGTCGTCACAGTTCCGTCCCCGAGCTGGCCACGCCAGTTAGACCCCCAGGCCCATAGGCTGCCATCGCTCTTGATGGCCATCGTTTGACGCCAGCCCGCTGAAACCTGCGCGACATCGCCCATGATGCGCACCGGCGTTTTCCTGTCCGTCGTCGTGCCGTCGCCGAGTTGACCATTATCGTTAGACCCCCAAGCCCAAAGGCTGTTGTCCTGCTTGATAACCATTGTTGCCCAACTTCCGACCTCAACATAGCGAACGCCCTCCATTATTTTCTTTGGCGTTTCAACACGGTTAGCGACATTGTCGCCCTCTTTCCATTTCGTTCCATCGCCTACCTGCCCGTTGCCATTGTCCCCCCACATCCACAGGCTTCCATCATTCTTGATAACGGCATATGTGCTGTTGTTTGCGGATATACTGTTTGATTGAATCACCACTGGCAGGATAACTTTATCCGAAGGAATAGGGGCTGGCGGACTTTTATCAGCCGTGTTCCCACCACCACCTGTATTCCCTCTATCGTCTATCGGAATAAGGCTCAATACGCTGTCAGGTCCTGCATTTATGACAAGTCCGGGCATCAGGTGGTCATATCCCGCCTCAAACCAATACAATCCACTGTTATTTTCCCCATTCGTCAGCACTGTCATATGTGACGCCATATTGCCGGGCTTCCTCCGCAGGGACACATAAAGCTCATAACGCACCGTTATCGGCTTTTCAAACGCAAAAGCATAGTGCGTCCCATCGGGGTAATCAGTAGCGTCCCCTTCGTAGCTCCGCCCGCCTTCTATGGTGATAACGACGCCATATTCCCCAATATCCCAATGGTCGCCATATATAATCACATCTATTGTCTCAACAGGCTCCCTAACAATATTCTTTATATCAATCGTAGCATAACTATGCGAGATGAAAATCCCATCGCCATCCATGTTTCTGGCGTCCGCCAATGCCTCGCCCGGCGCGAAAGGTCCCAGTCCACCAGAGCCTTGAGTCGACACGGCGCTAGCCGCTGTCGGTATCGCCGTAAAAATCCCTGTTATCATGCAGGCAATTAGGATAACTCCAAACAACTTGTTTATGAGCGTTTTTTTCATGAGCATTTTCCATCCTTATCACGACAACGGAGCCAGTGCTCGGTACGTTATGGCTATCGCCTGTTCTGTCGTCAGGTTTACGTTTGGCCTGAACGTTCCGTCCTCGTAGCCTGTTATAATCACCGCGTGGACCGGCCAGCCTAACTCTGTGCTTACCCAATGGCTGCCGACATCGGTGAATGAGTGCGTGTAACCGTCGGTCTCCACGTCCATAACATTTGCGGCGCGGTTGATTATTGCCGCGATCTGGGCGCGAGTCAGCGTACCGCCCGGGTCGAACCTGCCCTCGCCGACGCCGTTGATGATGCCGAGCGCGTTTGCCGCGAGCACGGCTTTGTCAGTCGTATCAGAAAAAACTCCGTTGTTTATCGTAACGCCTTTGGCAACCATAAACTCATCGATCGTCTGACCGGAGGCTTTTTCTATGAGGTTTATAAACATCTGCGCGACGTCGCCGCGTGAAATCGGCTTTGTATAGTTTTTCTGTAAATTCTCCGGGACAAGTCCCGCCGCTATCGCAGCGTTGACTTCCGGAGCGGCCCATCCGGAGGGAGCGTCGGCTGGGGCGGAAACAGCCAGTCCAGCGACAGGATGCTTGGGCAAATCGACGGGTGCAGTATAATTAGGGCCTCCGGCCGTAGCGCCCGGTACATACGATGATCTCGATTCCCATGAAATCATATCGGCGGGCTGCTCCCCTCCTGCCGTATAGAAAATCGGCTCTCCGAAGTAAAACACGATTCTCGCGATCGACGGTTTCTCCCACCCTTCGAGCGTTCCGTCTTCATGCACGACCAAGCTAATCGAAATCATGCCTTTTCCGTCCAACTCCCGCCACTTCGCGGGGCAGCTCTGGCTCCATCCGGCGGGGGATGTATATTCGCCGCCCCCCGCATCGGAATTTTGCGGAATCACGTCTTCCCATGTCTGTCCAAACATAATATCCGCAGTCGAATCGCAGGTGATTTTACCATTGTAACCGGGTAGTGCGAATCTGTACTCAGGCAGTCCGTCATACGATGTTGCAATAACATATTCCGCGCTCGCGTCTTCCAGCGTGAATACGGCGCCGCAACCGGGGATCTTTATAGAGATTTCAGCTATGGATTCCGCGGCTATTGCGGTCGCGGGAACAAGTGTCAGGCACAAAGCAAATACCAGCGCGAGGGTCAGAAATCGCTTTTTCATAAAACAGCCTTCCTTTCGGTTTTGTGAGCAGGTGCTTACTGGTAAAAACCTGCATCTGCCAGATATATCGATTGAGATAAGTCTCTCATGTCTAGTATAAAGTGGTTTCCGCCGGTAACAACAACATCAATGTCAAAAGCGCGGTCAATGCCGTTCATTTTGGGAGATGTGTAAATAGTCCTTCCATCGAGTTCCATTTTGAAGGACCCGCAATCCTGGTTCGGCGTTCCTTCAGGAAAAACCACCGTTGCTTTGAAGTGTGTATATTTCATATCTAAAAGTGTCTCGAAATAGTACAGCCTATAAGCCTCCCCATATCGATTGCCATATTGGTCGTTGATAGCAGTTGGATAACCGGCCGCCCCTCCGCCTATCGCCTTGACGTCTTTCAGCCGCAGCGACGGGTACTCCAGCTTTCCGTCCATATTCCCAAGATACACAGTATAGTTCGGACCATCCCAGTACACTTCTTTTCCGACAGCACCGGCTACGGCGCGCACCGGAAGATATGTTGTGCCATTGACAATGAAAGGTTCGATGGAATTGCCGTTTGCGTCCATAGGTATGAACTCTTTCCCGTCCACTACGATTTTTATGTTATTGAACGTCGCCTCCAGCGTCCTGTTTGCCGCAAACGCGACTCCTCCGGCAGCCAATGAACAGACAATAACGCCAATGATAAACCCTTGCAACCTTTTTAACATGACCAAAACTCCTTTTTATTATTTTTGTTTTACGACTTAACCGGGTTTCTCCCGCTATATCCCATCCTTTTCATACAAGTCCGAGAGCTTTGCTTCCGTCTGAGGGTGAATAATGTTTTGCCTTTGAGCGTACTTTTCCGAATGCATATTACGTGCCTTTCTCCGCAGTGTTCTTTGCAGAAAATACCCCGCTGTGTAAATCCCCCCGATAACTACGACCGCGATAATCAATATGATTATTTGCTCGCTGTTTGACATTTTTCCCACTCCTTTTGTTATTTTGTTTGAAACGCCACTGTGCGCCGGCTGACTGATGTGTCTTTGTCAAGCTGTAAAAACGCCTTTTCGATTGCTGTCAGCAGGATATTTGCTGCGCGAAGGCATTTTGGCTTCATATAACCGCCTGTCCCTTGGTATTGGTCGATTTGATATGTATACTGCTGTTTACCACCGTTCTGTCTGTCCACCTTCAGGGTTGCCGCAAACGAACCGCCCGCAACCTTGTTTGTGAACAGGACGCAGTTTCCGGCTTCAAGATAGTGACTGATGGCAACCTCGTGCAGTGTTGTTTTATCAATTGCCGAGTAAATCTTGTCAACGCTGCTTGTATCCGTTGAAAACATTGTTTGCTGCATCCAGAAAGTCCGTTCACGCTTTGCGGCCCTCCCTTCTGATACCAGTTTATCCATATTTGCATCATTCTTCCTGACCGCGATGACGATAATGACGACTGCTATAGCTGTGAGCCCGAGTATTATCAACCAGTCCATTTTCCCACTCCTTGAAATTAGATAAACTCTTTTGAATAAATCATATTACCGCTTTTATCCTTGTATTCCACGATTACAGACGGGGAGGATACGCCGGCTTCTTTCAAATCTTTGACCAACGCCTGGAAAACCGAGCACATAAGATCTGTCGAAAGCTCAAGGCCTGACTTGACGGAGTCGGTATTGCCAACGTCAATGCCGTATTTGTACGAGTATACGATAGAGTGATTGCGGGATGCTATTGACAGCTCCATTGTGCCAAAAGAGAAAAGTGTCAACATATCTGAAGCAGCCTTCGCTTCACCGACTATTCTATTGATGTGCTCTTGCGCTTCTTCCTCGATCCTGCGCGCTTCTTCCTCGGCAGCGCGGCGTTTTTCGGCCTCAATCTCATCGATTCTTGCTTGTATAGGGGCTTTGAACTCAACCCAGTCCGCTTTGACTGTTTGGAGCGCGGGAATATTTCTGTCCCTGTATGCTTCCTCTTTGCTCTGCTTGATCGCGTTGAAGCAGGCAAGCTCATCGGCAGTCAGTATGCTCTCGTCTGAAAACCACATCGAGCCTATCTCACTGTAAGCCTTTTCAACTTCTTTCCCCAGTTTTTGTTCCGCGCTTTCGCAGCCCGCTAAAACCGGGAGCGCCAAGCTGAGCAGAATAACTGCCGCAAGGAACCTCAATGCATTTTTTACTTTTTTCCCGATAATCATAATGTATAGCACCTCCAATTTTTTGTTTCGTTGTAAAAGACGACCGAGGGACCCATACGGTTTTACTTTGCATGATTTTTCTTTTTTTCGCAGATCTTTCTGCGCCCCTGGTTCATATAATAGTAAAAAAAAGAAAAAAGCGCCCTACACAAACGGGTAGTCTAGTGTACTGTCTCAGTGATATTCAGACTAATCCTACGCTATCTTTTTCCGCCAATAGTCATACAGTAGATGTGTTTCGGTTGACAATTATGGAAAAGATAGTTATAATGGTGATGAGAAATTCTAGAGAGGAGCGGTCAGATTATGCAGTCACAAAATGACGTCAGGGTTACGGTTCGTGTAGACAAGGATTTGAAGGAAATCGCGGAAAACCTGTTTGCGCGTTTAGGTATGAATATGACCACCGCGATAAATGTTTTCCTGCGAAAAACAGTAAATGAAAACGCCATCCCTTTTCCAGTCAGCACAAAGACCGCCGGATTCGGCACAGGCTACACGGCAGGCGAAATAACCCGCGCGTTCTCAGAAATAGTAGCGGAGGAAACGGCATATAAGCGCAGCCAAGGCTTCCCTGTCGCCCGTTATGACGCTGCAAAAGGCCGCGCATACCTTGAATATGCGGACGGTACAAAGGAGTATGTCGGAAATGGGCATTGATTCGGTACGCCGGCCAACGGTACTCATGTTTGCAGGTCCGAATGGATCCGGGAAAAGCACAATTGCGCGAGCGTTAAGTCTGTTCGGAACCTACATCAATACGGACGATTTTAAGAGAGAGAACAACCTGACTGACTTGGAAGCCGCACAGTATGCTGAAGCTCTGCGCAATGAGCTGATGAACAGAAAAGCGGATTTTTCGTTCGAAACTGTATTATCTACCGATCGTAACCTCATCTTGCTGCAAAAGGCAAAAGAGTCCGGTTATGAAATTCAGTGCATTTACGTCCTGACCTGCAACCCTGATATCAACGTTGCGCGAGTACGCTCTCGCGTTGCAGCGGGCGGTCATGATGTTCCCGAAGATAAAATTCGAAGCCGCTACCATAGGGCGCTTGCATTGATACCGCAGCTAATTTCCGTTTGCGATAAAATTCTGATATATGACAACTCCGAATCCCCGTCCCTTATATTCAAGAAGGAAACCACGGACTCGGAGTTCTATGTGAATCAATTTTGGTCCGAAAAAGAGATAAGAGCCTTGATTGGCCTTATCCCTAAATTCGACTGATTTTCTGCCAAAGCAGTCATATTCACATCTGATTGCTCCCGATTTGCAAATACGACACTATATGGTTTACTGACTTTATTACCTTGATCAAATCATCAACCGATATCCAAACAGTCGCCGTGTTGTCGTTGGGGTGTACGCCGATGAAATCGTAACCGGCAAGGTCTTTGTCAATATAAACAGTGACGATATTCTCCGTATCATTCAGGACTCCGAACGGGGTTACTTCCCCTTTTGACAAACCCAGATGCTTACTCAAATCATCTTCGCTCGCAAAGCTCAGACGTCTGCTCCCTATTTTCTGCTGGACGTCTTTCAAGTTTGCGCTTTTATCTTTCTGAATCACAAACAAATAGTAGTTGCGTTTCTTGTCGTCCCTGACAAACAGGTTTTTCGCGACTTTTTCTATGTGCTCCATATCCAGATTTTCCATATCTTCAATGGTAAACACAGCCGGGTGGTCAGTCACTTGATATGAAATATCCATTTTATCCAACAGGGTGAATACCCTGTCTTGCGCTTCTGTCATTATCCGCAATACCTCGCATTCCATTAGTGTTGTGTTCCGCTAAAGTGAACAAAGCACCCGCCGAGAACACTGGTCTCCCGCCATTCGGTAATGTCTATTTCAAACTCTGAGCCATAGTTGGCAATCATTGCAGACGACATGTCTTTATTATAGCTCATGATGGTCACCCAATGCCAGCTTTCAAGAGCGCTTAACTTTCCTCTGGATAGACATAGAAAAGCTACAGGGGCGTCTGACCGTATTGCATCGGTTATGAAATCGCCGACGGCGCCTATGCCCTGCCTTTTTCGGCGCGAGGCCGGTATTTCCAGCACATGCGGTATCATATCAACACCACGCGCAGAAGCATAGCGTTTGACCCCGTTCACAAAGAGCGCTGAAGAGTTGATACCGCGAAAGCCGGGATTGAAGCATGGGAATACTTCCCGCATAAGAGCAAGGAAACGCGTATAATCGCCGTCTCCGATATCGCAAAGGTCGCGCAGTTCAGGCTGCGACCGTGCCATATACCATATTATATTCGATGCAGCCGTCGGCCCGCAGCCCGCGGCTCTCTCCCAGCGTTCAGGATACCACTTCTGCGAGCCGCCTGTTGCCGTTTTACCATCAGGGCATATAATTTTCAGGAATTCGGGGTTAAGAAGATTGTGTTCCATATTCTCCGACTTCGTCTCCGGCCGTGTGTTATAGACTGCGGCTGGTTTATAATCTTACCAAAAATTATAGGTAAGTATATCAGTATATCAAAAAATGAACAATATTATTTTCAAATTGACTATTTTTCGCAGCCTATTTAATCTTTTCACATAATAATCGCAAAAATAATAAGCGCCCTACACAATCGGGTAGTTTCGCGCTTTTGTTTATATGATATAATCAAGCGAAATGAGAGTCGCGGCCGGGCTTGTCCGGACATGACCGAACGAGCAAAGATTTCAGCACTTGTGCTTTAATGTTTCCCGGCAAGGCTAATTGGCAAGTAATGCTTTCAGCAGGAATGACCGCGAAAGGTGGTGTACCGTTATGCGGAAGAATAAAAAAGAACTCGCCTGGATCGCGGCGGCGTTCCTGCTGCTGTGCGCCGTCTCCGCGTACAGGCAGATCAGCCTGCGGTTTTTCACCAACGACCCGTTTCGCCCGGCAGTCGTATTCTTTGTCTATCTGATTTTGCTCGCCGGGTGGTGGGTCGCCTTACGCAGGCGCATCGTGCAGGGCAATATGCGCGTATTCCTTTTAGCCGAACATGCCGTTATGCTTTTCGGCGCAACGGTACGTTTTTTACAGGATGCGTATTTATCCTATAGCGAGTACATAAACATAAGTTTCATGCGCATAAGCGGATATGCCTCCGTCGTTCCTCTGCTGCTGCTGCCGCTGCTTGGGCTTTACTCGTCCTTTGGGCTCGGAAAACCGGAAGAATACCGGATAGACCGAAAATGGCACTATCTTTCAGTCCCGGCCGGAATACTTATTTTGCTTATGCTCACGAATGAGAGTCACAACCTTATATTTCACGCGCTGGAGGACGAGGCGCTATTTCTGTATTTTCAGCCGAACTGGGGTATTTTTATAGTTTTTGCTTGGGCTTTCATACTGTTGATCTCCCGAATTCTGCTGATCTTTCTCAGAAGCAGGGAAATGAAAGCCCATACGCGTTTTTGGATCGCCCCGTTTATAATAGCTGTTTCAATGATGGTATATATCATTCCTTACCTCACAGGTTCTTTTGTTACTGATTTTGAACTTGTCGAGTTTATCATATCCCTGTTCTTTATGGAGGTATTGGTCTGGGAAAGCTGTATTCTTGTCGGCATGGTCCCGGTCAATACGCGTTACGAAGAAGTATTCGACCTTTCTACAGTCGCTATGCAGATTATGGACCGGGAAGGGCGCTCCCTACTGAGATCCGCATGCGCCCCGGAGCTGTCGGCGGAGATGTTTTCGGCGCTGACACGGGAGCCGAACCTCCGCGCGCCGGAAGGGAAGGAACTGCATATTCACCCGGTCAAGGGTGGGTATGCCGTCTGGCAAAGCGATATATCCCAAATTATAGAAGTCATGGACGAAATGCAGCAAAGCGTCGAAAGGCTGGAAAATGAGAGCGATATCCTTCGTCAGGAGATAAAGGTTCAGTCGGAGAATGCGGCGATAAAGGAGCAAAACCGTATCTATGATCGATTGACAGACGAAGTCGGAGATCAGCTTTTGTTACTCCATGATCTGCTGAAAAATCAGGAGCAGGCGGTGGACAAGGGCGTTCTTTTCCGGAAAATCTGCCTGATCGGTACATATGTCAAGAGAAGGTGCAATCTCCGGCTCATCGAACAGTCGGACGGGCGCATCACAGATAACGACCTAGCCCTGTGCTTCAACGAACTGACTGCCTGTCTCCGGCAGATGGGGGTGGAAGCGGACGTGCTATGGAATACGACAAGCGCTCTTTCGTCCGAGTTTGCTATCTTTACTCTGGACTTTTTTGAATTTCTGTTGGAGAATGAGCATTTTGACCTGCATTCCATAAAAGCGGCTTTTGAGCCTGATAACTCTTTTTTAGTAAGCGTATGTTCAAACAGTGACCCGGCTGAAAAAATACCTTTCTCTGATCTGCAGCGGATAAACAGGGAAAGCTATGATATCGAATGGCAGACTTCCGGAACAGGTTATCAGGTTTCCGTCCGCAGCCATGCGGCTCGCCGCGATGCAGCAGAAAACGACGCGTCCGGCAGTGATGAAACCCTCGCAAAGGAGGTTGACGGCTGAAATGAATATTTCGACGAGCGCCCTTATTATAGACCTCCTTCAATTATTTCTTTTGATAGCCTCCGTCTATTTGACCGCCATAATAAAACAGCGCTGCAGTTACCGTATTTCCGTAATCGATATCCTTATACTGCTTGTTCAGGTGCTGAATCTGGCTCTGCTGCCGCGATATATCTTTGAACGCAGCGGGTTCTTCACAACGGGTGGAGGTATCGAGTTGTTTCTTCCGGCGCAAGGCCTCTTAGTACTTTTGCTATTGATCCGTTTCGCGTGGCTGGGACGCAGAGTTCTTCCCCATAGGCAGCAAATCTATCTGCCCCAATCGATCCGGGAAACCGTCGACCACCTCCCTAGCGGGCTATGTTTTTCCACGCCAAGCGGGAGGCCAATTCTTGTAAACTACAGAATGAATGACCTTATTTACCGATTGACGGGCCACACCATAATGAATGCGCAGATCGCATGGGAAGAACTTCGGCAGCTTGATTCCGCAAATGGATATGTTAAGCTCAGAAACCTCTGGCTGAACAATGAGCGCCCGGACGAGTGCTTTGATGAGCGCCCGGACGAGTGCTTTGATGAGCGCTTGCTTTTTATCCAAATCGACGGATACATTTGGAAATTCAGCAAAGAGGTTTTAGCCGACAGCGTTTCAGAGTATATCCAAATTGAAGCGGCGGAAATATCCGAGCTTTACAGGAATACTGAAAAGCTATATGAGATCAATGAAAAACTGACAAAACAGCACGAGCGCCTGCAGGACCTCCTTGCCAATATCATGGAAATCAACCACGAAAAAGAGATCCTGTCCGCAAAAATGAGGATACACGACGACCTGGGCCGAAGTATCCTCACGACAAAGCAGCATTTATCCAACAATACGTTTTCCGAGGGCGTCCCTTACTTGACGGAGCTCTGGAGCAGCACGATCAAGCGCCTGACCGATTTCACTCTTATCGATTCGCGTATAGACATCTCGCCGGAAGTCGAGCTGCAAAAGGCGGCTGAAATGATTGGATGCCGGATAAACATTATTGGCGATCAACCGGCGGACCGCAAATCTGTCCTTCTGTTTTTTGCGGCAGTCAGGGAGGCTTTGACCAACGCGGTCAAGCACGCGCACGCGGATCAGTTGTATGTATCCATAATTCCGAAAGGGCGGGGATACCACATAGAAATCTCAGATAACGGAACCGCGCAGGTATCCACCGTCACAGAAGGGAGCGGCCTCACCAATCTTCGGCAAAGGCTTGAACTGGAAGGCGCGACGCTTCAGGTAAAATGTAATGACGGCGTGGTAATTATTGCGGAACTCCCGGCATAGAGCACTGCAAACGTCTTCCGGGCGCAAGGCACTGAAAATCTGTAAAAGGGAAAAGTACGTTACAGGAGGCTAGTTTAAAAGCATGCATAATGTTCTGCTTGTGGAAGATTCAAAGATCACCCGGGATATGGTGGAAAGCCTTATTACCGGGTCGCAGGAGTACCTTCTTATAGCAGTGCTCGAAAACGCGGCAAACGCGGAAATCGCCTGTATGAGGGGGAACATCGATCTGGTTTTGATGGACGTATGCACCGCTGACGACGAATCCGGGCTTGCTGCCGCCGCGAAAATCAAACAGTACGACCCGGATATAAGGATCATTATTATGACTTCAATGCCGGAGTATTCGTTCATTCAAAAAGCGAAAGACGCCGGATGCGAAAGCTTCTGGTATAAGGAATATGGCAACGAGACCCTTATCAGCGTCATGAACAGGACCATGCGCGGGGAATCCGTGTTCCCGCCGGAAACCCCCGTCGTTCCAGTCGGGGTCGCGGACAGCTGCGAACTGACATTGCGCGAACTTGACGTATTGCGGCAGCTATCACTTGGAAATACATACGAAGAGATAGCCGCAAACCTTTTCATAACTACCAACACCGTAAAGTACCATATTAAAAATCTGCTGATAAAAACCGGATACCGCAGCGCCCTCCAACTGGTAGTCGACGTGGTCAGTAAAAGGCTTATTCTGCCGAAGTTCTGATTTTGTACGCCTGTCCCTCCTTTCCCTCCTGTCCCTCCTTTCCCTACCTAGGCAAAGCTCCTAGTGCTGCGAATGGCAAATAACTGGACTGTTTCAAAGCTCCTAGTGGTCTGTAACACCTAAAACTTGTATAACAAAACGCAGGATTTTTGTCGTCAGACGGCGCGGAAAAGCCGCAGGAATGCACGGCGCCTTTCAAGGCTTTGCCGCGTCGTATGGCGGCAAAAAGACAAGTTTTGTGCAAGTTTTAGGTGTTACAGACCACTATATATACCGCTGGAGGAGTTTCAGGAGGAAAGCCTCGAAGTCCGCCTCTGTCTCAAGCTGCGAGAGGAATTCATCGACCTTTTCACGCTGCGCGGCGCCCAGTAGCGCCATATGGGGAAGAGACCCCACCATGCTCATGCGGCGCGCGATCTGATACCTTCGCTGTTCCGGGGCGTCTAGCATTTCAAACGCCTCGAATACAGACAACATACGTTCCTTATCGTTTTTCATGTTACCGTTGACGTTTTCGAACAGGTTGATTATGTGGTCGCTGAACAGATGGCCGTCCGGGCCGTCGATGTGCGCGATCATTTTTTTCAGTTCCAGCGCCTTTTCCTTGTCCGTGCACTCGATCCTCGTGCCGTCGTTTATTTCATTTATCACTTCCGTGCCCCTCTGCGGGACAAAAGTCCTGACCCTGACAAAGTCAGGGTTTACTTTATTTACGACGTCGGCTGTTTCTGCCGCGTTGATATCGGACAAGGCTCTCCCGCCCGCGCCGGGCATGAAATATACGGAAAGCTCTATCCCGGCTTCTTTCACCTTCCGTCCGGCTTCGATTTCCTGCGCTTTCGTGTGGCCTTTGTTCAGGTATGACAATACTTCATCTGAACCGGACTCGTAACCGGAATGGATGCGGTCGAGCCCCGCTTTCCTCAACTCCGTGAGCTGTTCAACTGAGAATTTGTTCATGGAGTCGACCCTGCCGTATGAAGTGACCCTCTTTACCCACGGGAGTTTAAAGCGGACATAGTCCAGGATATCCTTTAGTTTATCAAATGACAGCACCATAGTGTTCGCGTCCTGGAGAAATACAGATTCCTCCCCGCCCGCGACCCAGCGCATGATATAAAGATACCCTTCCGCCGCTTCTTCCGGCAGCTCATTCAGGTTTTCTATGCCGCCTGCGCGGATTTGTTCCCTGCAAAGCGCGATCCTGTCGATATCGGCCTTGATATCTTCAATAGGGCGGGTGCTGAAGTTGTGCTTTTTATATATGGTGCAAAATTTGCATTTGTTCCACGGGCAATTGCGCGTTATGCGCAGAAGCAGGCTTTCCGCTTCGCTCGGCGGCCGAATCGGGCCGATTTCAAACATAAAAACAATCCTCCCTAATTAGTACTACTGCCGCAACTTTTGTATGCACTACCAAGCGTTGCCGCCTACATTAATTATACAGCATAAATCGCAGCTATTGTCAAGCAAGCAAGGGGACGGTTCATCTGCTTGGGGGCAAGCAAGGGGACGGTTCATCTGCTTGGAAGAGTCCGGTTAATGTTGGTTGAAATTCCCGACAATTGAGCTGTCTTGAAGAAATTCTCCATTCTTTTACCAAGCAGATGAACCGTCCCCTTGCTTTCCAGGAGAACCGTCCCCCTGACACATTTTCGCATTACACATTAGCGCGTTATATATTCAACCGCCTTTTCAGCATGTGTGTCAGGAGAACCGTCCCCCTGACACACGGGCGATGTATGCGAAGTACGTGAAGTAGCGCTCTATGTTATCTGCGTCTTCATCGAATGTACCGTCGAAGAAAAGGCGCAAAAACTCGTCGCGCGCGCGCAGGACCTCCTTCAGGCGGTACGAATATTGTGTGCCTTTCAGGACGTCTGCTGTGGCGCTGAACAAGTCTATCGCGCGGTCTACCGCCCGCGCCTCGCGAAGCTCATTCCCGTTTCGATGCGCAATAATGGCGCGTCCGACTTCAGAACCGATGTTACCCATTTGCTCAAAGAAAGTCAGCTGCGCCCACCTCGCGCGGTCAAATTTATACCCGCCCGTCTCACCCATCGATCTTCTCCGCCACTATTTCGTATATCAACCGCCGGACATCCGGGTCTTCGACGCCGCGGGAGCGGTTGTTTTGCAATGGGCGTATATTTATCATCGAGTCAAATTCGACAAACTCTTCAGTTCCAAAGTAATCCGGCCATAGGTTGATCCCCCATAGGTCCGCCTGGACGGAGCCTGCGTCGAGTAAAAGCAGTTCCTCATCCGAATGCAGCCCCGCGTCTAAAACAAGTACGCGCCGCGCAACGTCGACCACGCCTTTTATCAGCGGCTCAGACATTTTTTCCGCCATCGGCCGCAATTCTTCTAATGTGATTTTTTCAACAACAACCATTCCATCTACCTTCCCCCGCACTAATCACGCAGGAACCAGGCTCATCGAGTCGATGATGGTATAGAGCGCGTCTTTCTGCTCATCTAAGCGGTAATGGAGTATAAATTCTACTCCCATATCATCAATGCCGGCCTCGTTGAACTTATATATCCACGCCTCGAATTTTTCTCCGTCTATCTCACCGGACACAAATTGCCCAACGATGGACGACCTCCCTATCGGCCCCTCTTCGCCGACCAAAGTCTTTCCTGCGCCGACGTAACCATCCAGGCATTCCTTCGCTCGCGCTTCAACGCCTAAAGGCAAATGCACGTAACAGACTTCAAGCGTTACGGCGGTGTTCCCCTTATACTCGAATAACCAGGACAAATCCAGCTCAGTATATACGAACTTCCCGTCATCCGCATACAGGACAAGGTACTTTTCTCCGGGCATCGGCAATTCCCGCCTTTTGCCCGACGGCGAAGGCGGTGGCTGCGTCGGTTGATCCTCTGCGCCATCCCCGGTCTTACCGGCGCTGCTTTCCGGCTCTTTATCCGGAGAAGGCTTTTGCCCGTTAGGAACTACGCCTCCACTATTGGCAGTGCTTTCTGATATCAAATCCCCCGGCTCGCTGCCGCTGCCGGAATCCCTGTTCAGCACGAACAGCTCGATGCAAAAGATCACAAGAACAATTACGCATACCGCCGCGAAAACCACGATCACGTTCTTCAGCCATTTACTCATCGAATCCCACCTTTTGATAATTATCGACCGGACAACTTGTCGATCCCG
>Ga0082212_10007335_pt1 | contig 14609 bp, 10 predicted proteins | sample TergutNt197P3_FD_71548 | JGI IMG/M metagenome (GOLD analysis project Ga0082212, IMG submission 71548) | Neocapritermes taracua P3 segment gut microbial communities from Petit-Saut dam, French Guiana - Nt197 P3 | ecosystem: Host-associated > Arthropoda: Insects > Digestive system > Gut ... | reverse complement strand
TATGTTTCCGTATTGTAACCTTTACGTTTACATTTTCATCAATCAGTAATTCCGCAACCAGCCTTCCCATCCACCCATTGCCGATAACGACAGCGTTTCTGCCTGCCAATGGCGGGCATAACGTTTTTAATTTCTCCACAACTTTTCCCGGTACAGAACCGGTTCCCGGAAAGCCGGAAATAAGATTTGTTTTTATCATTTTGGCTGCCTGAATTGCCAGTCTGAACATCGTCTCCATGTAGCTGTCCGTGCAGTTTTGCCCGCGGGATAACTCCAAAGCCTCGCGAACCTGGGTGATTATCTGGTCGTCGCCTCTGATCTGGGAATCAAGGCCGGACGCGACGCGGCAAAGATGTTCCATTGCCTGCTCGCCGTCTCTTTCCGTTAAGTAATGTTCGTACCCGAAAATATCCCCGCCCAGGATAGCGCATAATGTTTTGGACGGAAAAAAACCGCCGCCTATCGGGACCGAGGCGTAAAACTCCGTCCGGTTGCATGTTGATATTATTACACACCCTGCGGCTATACCGTCGTTCTTTACGGCTGCGAGGATAGACCTGGTTCTCTCTTTTGTGACCGCGAACTTTTCTCTTATTTCAAGCGGGCACTTGTGGTCGAGCCCTGTCATCGTCAGTTTCAAAAGAAAAACCCTCCATGGATTCTTCACTTTGAGTATAATATAGTTTTGTATTATTCGCTATCGGTTAAATGCCCGGGATTTTCAGGGGGATTCCTGGAGCAGAACCACATTAACGGTCATTCCTCTTGTTAGGGGCGGGGAACCTGCCGGGATATCAATAAGCGCGTTGCAGCCCAGCATGGAAAGCAATACCCCTGAAGAATGACTGCCCGGGTTTAAAAACACCTCATCGTTGACGAATCTGGCGCGGATAAACCGCCTTCCTTCACTGGATTTTTTGAAATCATCCATAAGTCGTGCCTTTTGAGTGCGGTAATTCAGGGAATCCCTGCCGGTTAATTTTGCCAGAACCGGACGTACCAGCAGTTCAAAAGTAGTCGTCGCGGCAAAGGGGTTTCCCGAAAGACAGATGATCGGCTTATTTCCGTACATACCGCATAACACGGGGGTTCCGGGTTTTAGACCCACGCGCCAAAACAATGTATTTATTTTCAGCAGAGAAAATACTTCGTGCATAAAATCTTTTTTCCCCACGCTGACGCCGCCGGTGGTGATGATGATGTCCATTTTTTCCGCCATTTCTGCAATCCCAGCGGCAATACTGGCAGCCTCGTCATGAACAGGGGGGTAGGGGATTGCTTCGATGCCAAGCTCGGCAAGCCGTCCCGATAACAAATACAAATTGCTGTTGTATATTTTTCCCGGTGTAAGGGGAGAACCGCTTGAAACAAGTTCATCTCCGGTGCACATAACAGCGGCCTTTATGGGGCGCATGATTTCAAGTCGGGAAAGGCCAACGCTGGATAATACGCCAAGATGTACATAATGAAGCGTATCGCCGCGCTGTACAAGCTTTTGCCCTTTTTGAATATCTTCGCCGCAAAAACAAAAATTCTGGTGTTCTTTCAACTCACCGTAAATTTGAACGATCTGTTCGCCTTCATCGGTATCCTCCTGACGGATAACACAATCACATCCGCCGGGAATAACACCTCCGGTCATTATTCTTGCCGCATGTCCGGGGGGCACTTCTTCTTTGTCATCAAAACTGCTGCCGGCAAAAATTTCATGGGAAACTTTCAGCCTTGCCGGACTTTCTCTGCAGGCGCCTTTGCTGTCCTGGTGTCTTAGGGCATATCCGTCAAGGGGCGAGCGGTGAAAGGGAGGGTTATTCATGGGCGAATAAATATCTTCCGCCGCTGTATGTCCGCAGGCCTGCAGTATGGGTACTGTTATTGTTTCCGTAACGGCTTTGGTATTTTGCACAAGCAAATCAACCGCCGTTTCCAGCTCTATGGGGATGTGATGCAGGCGCTTATAATCTTCGACATAGTTAATATTATAGAAAACATCGTGGTTAACATTGGCTATTTCTTTCCAGCAGGGTTCTTCAATATAATTAACATTCACCCTGTCATAGAGGTTTATTATTGAACGCTTGTTTTCCAAAAGCAGCCCTTCGACCTGCTGCAAAACCCGCTTATGATAAACGGCAAACAGGGGCTGAAGATGGCCGTTGGATTCCCTCGGGACAACGACATCATTTTCCTTTAATTCGTTCAAAAGATAAGATACCAGGGGCGGATAAAAATAAACCATATCGCAGGCGGTAACAAAACATACCGGGTTTTTTGCTTCCTTAAGCCCGGCATGTATCCCTCCCAGGGGCCCCTGGTCAATGAATGTATCCGATATTTCCCTGGCGCATTCGATGCCGAATTTATTGCAATTGTTGCTTACTATTATAATTTCCGAAAACAATGGTTTGCATTTCTTGATGATTGATTCAACTATCAGCTCTCCGTTTACCTTGAGCAGTGTTTTGTCCGTTCCATACCGGCTGCTTTTTCCTCCGGCGAGAATAATCGCCGTATACTCCATATTCAATTTCCTTTCAGCGTTCTTCGAGTGCCGTTTGCCTGATAATATAGTCTGCCAAGGGCCTGGGGTTGTCGAGGGGGAAACAGGGGCAGGAACCTTCATGCACATTGGTATCGCTGACAATGGCAAACAACTGTTCCGGCCCGAAAATGGGTTCATGCCCGCAGGCTGCCCGGCGTATTTCGATTTTGGGCGCACTGCCTGTCCTGAATCCCTCGGTAATAATCAAATCAACATTTTGTATGCGGCTTGCTATTTGTTCCAGATTTTCTTTTTCCGCCCACTGTTCAATTACCGCCAGCTTTTGAGGCGACGCAATCATGGTAATGTCTGCGCCGGCCTGCCTTAAACGCCAACTGTCCTTGCCGGGTATATCAATATCAAAGCCGTGTGCGTCGTTTTTAAGGATGGCCAGCCGCAATCCTCTGGATTTCAACTCCGGAATCAGTTTTTCCAGATACACTGTCTTGCCTGATCCGGAGTTGCCCACAACAGAAAATATCGGCGTTTTACCAGCCGTACCGGGCGGTCCCGGTCGTGCCGGTTTCAACATCTGCCATTCACCCCTAGAAGTTAAATTCCCCGAAAAAATCGGAATAGTCAATATTGAACAACGGTTTTTTTACCCTCGACACATCGATTTTTTCCCTGATAAGCTGGGTCAAAATGCCGGCATAGGATAAATCACCCTGTAATATTGCACCCTTGATTTCTCCGTTTTTGTGAATGATTTTTTTGTAGTTTCCCTTTTTGTCCGTAGAGACAACCTCGATAAATGAATTATCAGGTTTTTCGGTCAATCCCAGGGACATGGTGGGAATACCTGCAAAATTCATGGTAGATTTGCTTGCAAAAAAGTCTGTCATCTCGCTGACCGTTCCGCTCATGTTATTCGCCGCGATGATGCCCTCTTTTACCGCAGCAGACCAGATAGCGGTTTTGCCCGAGATATCCCCGGCAGCGAAAACATGCTCATTTGATGTTTTGCCGTACTTGTCGTAGACCAGGCCTTTTTCGTCAATTTTAAGGCCGGAACTCTTCAGAAATTCCGTGTTGGATTTCAGGCCGGCCGCAACGATGATCATGTCGCAGTCAAATGTTTTGCCGTCGGAAAGCTTTAGTCCGCTGACTTTATTGTCGCCCCCCGTCAAAAATTCCGCAACCTTCACCCCGTAATACTGCTCCACGCCTTTTTCGGCAAATGCCTTTTGGTATGCTTCCGCCGAATGCTTGTCCAGATTGAGCGGCAGCATATGATCGGCCAATTCAAAGCACGAAATTTTTGCACCGGAGTTCAAAACCGCGGAAATGGCGTCGCACCCAATAAGCCCCGAACCAATGATCCCTATGTGCTTTGCCTTTTTCGCGTTTTCCTTGATGGCAACAGCATCTGCGTAATCATGCAGCCCAAAGACATTTTTCGCGGTATCAATGTTTTTTATCGGCGGCATACCGGTAACAGAGCCGGCGGCGATCAAAAGTTTGTCGTAATTCACTTTTTCGCCGTTATCAAGTATCACCTGTTTGTTATCGACGGCTACACTGGCGGCTTTGTTTTTCAGCCACTTGATGTTGTTTTTTTCGATTACTCCGTCCCCTGCAAAGTTAATGTTTTTTTCGTCCCTTTCGCCGTCAATAAACCGGTGCAGTATACATCTGGAGTGAATAATATTGTCCGGAGCAATCAGCACAATTTCGGCATTTTTGTCGTTGCTTCTCAAAGTTTTCAGGCCGTTTATACCGGCGGCCGAAGCACCTATCACAACATATTTCATACTGGCACCTCCATTGTAATCGCCTCCATCGGGCACTTTTTCACGCACATCGGGTACGAGTCGCCTATACCGTCGCACAGGTCACATTTCATGATTTCCTTGTGCTGGAGGCTGTCCGCCTTCAAAACGCCGTAGGGACATGCCATGATGCACATGAAGCAGTTTGCGCATTTGTCCTTGTCGTACTCAACCCTGCCGGATTCGCTGTTTTTGCTCATGGCGCCGGTCATACAGGTGTAGGTACATTCAGGCTTGTCGCAATTCAGGCAAAATATGGGCGCCGGCTTGTTCTTGCTGTCAATGGTAATCCGGTTCCTGGCATCCGCTTCCTGATGACCCACCATGCAGGCGGATACACATGTTAAGCAGCCGATACATTTATCCCTGTCAATTACTATTTTTTTCATCCTTTCACACCCTCCTTTTTTATATTGACGGGAGTTGTCTTATACGACGGCTCCTTTGAATAGGAGTCATACAGCGACGGGGTAAGCTTGTTGGTTTCAATGTAATGGATGGGGGCGAACAGCTGGTCGAGAGGTACATTGGGAGTTATTCTCGCCTTAAATACTGCGCTCTGTCCATTTATTGACTTGACTTCAAGCAGGTCGTTTTCCGCAAGGCTGTATTTTTCCGCAAGGCCCGGATTTATGAGGATATAGGCGTCTTTCGCGCTTACGTCCTGCACAAAGGCCACTTCTCTTGTCCGGGTTTGAGTATGCCATTGGCCGACAGTACCCCTTCCCGTGTTCAGGGTATAGGGGAATTCCGCCGAATTTTTCAGGGGATTGTCTTTAACGGCTTCAAACATGAATTTGAATTTGCCGGACGGATGGTAAAATTTATTATTCTCAAATAAACGTCTTTCGTCCGACGTAAGGGTTTCGCCCTCCCTGAATGGCCATTGAATGCCTTTCGAATTGACAAGGGCGTCATAATCAACCCCCGTAATCTCGCAGGGCATACCCTTTGAACATTTTTTCATGAGGCCAAAGGCATCTTTGGGGGTTTTCCAGTTATCGAGCAAACTCCCCATTCCAAGTGCCTGGCCGACACCGAAGAGAACCTGATAATCAGATTTTTCATCCGGACCTCTGTCAATAACCGGGCGCATGGCTGAAAGTCTGCGTTCAGTATTGATGATGGTGCCTTCTTTCTTGATTCCCGGAACAACCGGCAGGAATATATCGCAGTCCATGGAACTGTCGGTGTCGTCGTAAATGTCCTGGACAATAAACAGCTCCAGTTTTTCCATAACCTGGCGGAACGTTTCGTTGTTCGCCCATGAATGCCGCGGGTTGGTACATAATATCCACAGGCCTTTTATGGTTCCTGCAAGTATTTTTTCGATAATAACATTGTAAGGAGCGGTCGGTTTGTTGATCAGCTGCTCGTCGGTGATTCCCAGAGCGGCGCACACTGCTTCCCGGCGTTTTGGATTGTCAAAATCGCCGCCGCCGTACAGACCGGCCTGATGGCTGAAGGCCCTGGAACCCATCGCGTTGCACTGGCCGGTCAGGGAGTTGCCGCCGGTGCCTTCACGCCCGATGTTTCCCGTCATTACGGCAATACTCATGATCGCCTGCGCTGTCCTGACCCCTTCATAGCCCTGGTTTATTCCCATTGTCCACCACAGAGACACCCTCTTTCCTTCGTGAATCATTTTTGCAAGTTCCAGGAGCCTGTCCGCGCTGATGCCGGTGGTATCCTGAACAGTATCCAGTTTGAAAGGGGCCACATGCGCCTTGTACTCTGCAAACGCTTCCGTGTAATTATCGATATAGTTCTGGTCAACCCAGCCCTTTTCAATCAGCAGATTGGCCAGCGTGTACAGCAGCGTCAAATCGCTTTTGGGCTTCAGGCCATACCAGTAATCCGCCCGCTGTGCCGTCTCGGACTTGCGCGGATCGATGACGATCAGTTTTTTGTTTTTGTTTGAACAGATTCTGTCCCAAACAACCGGATGCGCCACCACCGGGTTCGCCCCGATTAAAATAATGGTGTCCGAAAGCTCAAAGTCATTCAAAGTATACGGCGGCGCGTCATAACCAAGGCATTGCTTGTGGGCAACTACGGAAGTTGCCATGCACAGCCGGGTATTGCCGTCTACATCCGCTTTCAGGAAGTTTCTGGCCACATGTCCCAAAAGGGCCATTTCTTCCATGGTCAGCTGTCCGGTGCTGATGGAGGCAAAAGCCTCGTTTCCGTATTTTTTGATGATCTCGTTTATTTTTGCGGCTGTATGCTTATAACCTTCATCCCATGAGACGTTTTTGAAATTCCCCTTTTCATCCTTGATTCTCGGCAATGGGTTCGTGTGGTTTACAATAGCGGGCTTATCCAGGGATAACCCCTTGATACAGGCAAAATTTTTGTTTACCGGATAATCCGGAGTAGGCATTACCTTTTGGATAGTGTTGCCTTCAACATGGAAATCCAGATTACAGGATAACGAGCAATAATTGCAGGTTGTCTGTACTTTTTTCACTTTGCAGCCTCCTCTTTCTTTTCATAGCTTTTCCTGAAAATCTTAATGAAGTTGAACAGTACGAGCGCTATAACAGCTGTTGTTATGTACAGCTGAATTCCCGCAACTTCTCTGACAATCGAAGACAGTTGTTCATACCCCGCACCTTTCAGGTATGCGGACATTCTAAAGGACGCGACAATACCAATAGCGTTGGGGAATGTCATTCCCGCGAATCCCGGGGCAAAGGGAACGGCGAAAAAGGCCGGCAGGTTCTTGAGGAAATACAGGAATGACAGGAACATGGCGGCGTACAGTACCATTACAATTGCATTAACAGGCTCCGGAATTGTATTAAGATAACCCACAAGACACAGGGCCGCCGGCGCGACAAAGATGGCCTTGGTGTGCAGAAGCGGCGGATTTACCGGTTTTGTCGCGATTCGAATCACCATGAAAATACCTACAAGAAGGTATATTCCCAGGCCGTAATACACGATTCCCGTCAGTATGGCAGGCTCTTTCATGGGACCGCCTACAACAGCCGAAACCAGGAAGCCGTTATAGGTAACAAACCATGACGGAACAAAAGTATCGGTTTTTACACCGCGCAGTACATTCATAATCGTAAAAATAAGGATATGAATGGCGTGTAAAACGACCCCTGCAAACCATATTCCCTTGCCTAAAGCCGCGGAATACGGAAGCAGATAGGCGCCAAAAAGCATCATTAACATGGTAAATCCGGCGGTAAGGCTGGCAGGAACCGTATTTTTGTATTCATTTTTAAATACCTTAAAATGCACCACTATTTTTATCAGTGCAAATAACCAAACCACCATTGCCACAACAGTTGTGATGTGTTTAATCCAGGTAAAGCCAAAATTTCCGGCATAAACATTTGAAAGCGTCACAGCGCCAACCAAAGTTGGAAGCAGCGGTATCGGGAATCCCGCTGCTTTTTGTATCAAAGATTTTTTCTCCATTTTTTCATTCCTCCTTAGTGTAAATGATTCATTACTATACAGGCACGATCTTTATTTTGTCAATCTTTTTTTTGTGTTTTGTATTTTATTAGCAATAGTGCATGTGATTTTTATCACAAAATTTACTGATATTGTTTGCACATTTTATTTTCAGGCGGGATACGTGATATTTATCACGGGTACTTATATGCCCTTGCCGAAACTGCAGTTGGGGAAATGACATTCCGGGCATTTAAGACATAACCCGCCGTTTCCCAGTCCTGCCACCCAACCGGCATTGACCGGCAGATCTGCCAACAGGTACGGCAAAACCAGATCGAAAACGGTTCTGCTTGAATACATCACACAGCCGGGGAGTCCGCATACCGGCCTACCGTCGGCGGTATAGGCGAGCATGAACATTGCGCCGGGCAGTGTGGGCGCGCCGTAAGTGACAACGGTATCGGCGGCGTTCCTGATAGCCAGCGGCGTCGCATCGTCCGGGTCTACACTCATGCCGCCGGTGCAGATCACCATTTCGGCGCCCTTTTCCAGCATATCTTTAATTGCGGCGGTTATTTTTTCGTGTTTGTCGTCCAGGGTTAGATGAATCATCATCCCGCAGTTATACTCCGACAGTTTTTTCTGAATGATGGGAGTAAAATCATCCTGTATGCGTTTGTGGAAGACCTCGTTTCCCGTAATGATAAGGCCGTATTTTTTTGATGTTATGGGCAGCAGTTTCAGGAGAGGCTGTGTCCCCGCAATTTGGCGTGCCTGTTCCATTTTTTCTTTTTCAATCACCAGGGGGATGATGCGGACGCCGCACAGTTTATCGCCTTTTTTTACGGGGAATCCCGAAAGACGAGTCGCTATCATCATCATGCCAAGGCTGTTTACCGCCCGCAAGCGTTCGATATCAACGGTTAAAAGGCCGTCAATATCGGCAATTAACTCAATTTTGCCCTCTCTGGGGGCTGTGGCGTGCATATTCTTGCCCTGGCAGATGTCCCGCAAAATATCCGCCGCATCGTCCTCGTGCAGCATATTTGCGTTATTCTCCCATATATACACATGATCCTTGCCAAGGCTGAGCAGAACTTGAATATCTTCTTCCCTTATAACATGACCTCTTTTGAACCGCGCATCTTTTGTTTTGCCAATAACAATCTGCGTAATGTCGTGGCAAAGGATTTGCCCGACAGCTTCCTGTACTTTTATCAGCTTCATAATTCCCCGCCTTGGCCCAAGATTGTTTTAGTATACAGTAATTACCAAATAAATAACGGCTTCACTATTTGCGCAGTTCCGCTTCCATTGCTCTTATTATCCCCCTGCGGTCCGGCATTTCAGGGAGGTGGTCGCCGGAAGCGGGAACCGTAACCGGCGGATAAAGCTGCCATGCTTCGCGGATAGGATGCAGGGCGGCCTCTGTGCCGCTGCTTCTCCATTCACGGGCGCCGATGCGCCATGCGCGGGTAAACCCCTGATCGGGGACGGTTATCTCTATGGGGAGCCAGCGTTTTCCGTCCAGTTCGATGATGTCGGCGTTTCCGGCTTGCCAGTTGGCATCGCCTGCTTCAAATGCCATGTAGAGGTGACCAGGTATGGTGATAAAGGCGGTTTCGATTTTCAGAGCTTCGAGTAACGAGCAAAATAATATTGAAAGATAGGTGCAGTCGCCGCCGCGGTAGTAGAGGGCCTGATAAGGGTAGCTGACATTATCGAGGGCTGCCTCGTTAGCGGAGAGGTTTTTGTACGATGTGGCGGGTACCACTACATAGTTCATGCCGTATAAACGCATGGCCTCGAACATGGCGGTGGCATAAATGACATTGGAAGGTATATTTTTTAATCTTTCACTGTTCATTGTTAACTGCTCACTAATAACTGCTCCTGCAACATAACGCGCAAACAAAAGCGCGGAACTGTCGCGGGGAGAGACAAAGGCGGCGGCGCGGCGGTCATCTTCCCAGCTAAAGGCGTTCCGGTGGAATACGGGCATCTGTACTGCGGATGAGGTTTCTTTTTGCGCTCCAAGTGAGCGGTACCGGATTTGAACCACGCCCGCAGCGTTGGTGTTTTCGGTCAGGTTGAGCATCACTTCGTTAAAGAGCGCGGTTACGGGCACCTCAACGCTTTCGCCGGCGGCAAGGCGGGGGAGTACCATGAATGGCCAGGGTTCGCTCATATAGCTGTCTATAAAGAATGTAAGGTTTACATCGGTTATGGCGTTGGGTTCTTCGTTGGTAATTTTCACCGCCGCCACGGGGTTGTTTTCGTACCATGCCCAGGAAACCGGAAAAATACGGTACTGTTCCGTTTTTTCCACCCGTACCCGCGTTTTACCGGTCATTATTTCTGTAAGATTAAGGCGAATTCCCAAAGTTGCGCCTAACGATGAAAGGGGCTGCGGGGGGGCAAATACCCGGTAGGTGTATGCGCCTTCCGCAAAAAGAGAAAAATACGGCGACAAGCGGAAGTCCGCGCCGAGGCTGAAGGAGAATAATGCTTTGGTTTCACTGTCATTGCCACGGGAATATTGATATATTCCGGCGTCAATACCGGCATTGAACGCCCAGCGGTCGAGCGGCTGGTAACGGACAAAGGGGCCGAGTTTGCCTTCAAAGAGAGAGAGCGGGTCGCCTGCCTGTACGGAAATACCGGTAAAGGCTGCGCCTGCACGAAGGCCAAGGTTAAAGTCCTTTGCGAAATTCCAAAAAGCCCAACCAATGGAAGCGGCGGCACCGAAACCGGCGGAGAGATTCTCAATGCCCAGGGGGGCTTCTATGACAGGGGCGAGGCTCAGGGAGAAATCGTTTTCCGCAGACAAAGGAACAGTAAACAGGGAACAGGTAACAATTATTAAAAGACCTTTTTTCATTGTTTATTTCTCCGTAAGATTATTTACCGCGTCCCATTTTTCGGGCGGGGGATATGCGAGGTATTTCATGCAGCGCTCTGCATAAAATTCCGCTACTTTATCATCGGGGTTGTTCTCCATAAGGGGTTCGAATATCACTAAGGCATCTTTAAACTGCCGCCGCTCATAAAGGTCAATCGCCTTCTCCCACGCCTCTATTATTTTCCCCGCACTGCTCTCTCCCAAAATTTCATACAGGCGTAAGGGGGTGTTTATTCCTACTACCCTTACACGGTCAAGGCGGCGTAACAGGAACTCGTCGCCGATCTTTTCGCGGGTGTATTCACTGATTAATATGCCGCCTGTGCGGTACTGCCTGTTTACTCCCTCAAGGCGGGCGGCAAGGTTTACGGCGTTGCCCATGATCGTGTAGTCCATTTTATTTTCGGCTCCCATGTTGCCTACTACCATTTCGCCGGTGTTGATTCCTATGCGGGTAAAAAGCGGGATCGGGCTTATCCCTTCCTCAATTACCGCTTTGTTGAGTTCCTTCTCTGCGGCTTTCATTGCAAGGGCGCTGCGGCAGGCAAGGACGGGATGATCGGACCTGAATACAGGTGCGCCGAAAAAGGCGATTATGGCGTCTCCTTCGTATTTGTCGATTGTGCCCAGGTTTTCCATGATGATGTTGCTCATTGTCGTCAGGTAGCGGTTAAGCAGTTTTACCAGATGAGCGGGATCCAATTTTTCGGAAATTCCGGAGAAGCCCTGAATGTCGGTAAAAATTGCCGTCATTTCTCTTTTTTCGCCGCCTAAATTCAGTTTGTCGGGGTTATTGATGATGTCGGTAATTACTTCGGGGGCAAGGTAGCGGGAAAAGGCATTGTGTAAAAAGGCTTTTTCGCGGCTGGCGGTTAAAAATTTTGTTATTATTATTGATACAAATGTGAGTGTTCCGGCGGTCAGGGGAACGGTCAGGCCGAGGTATGTTTTAGTCAATGCAAAGACGGCGATAAATCCGCCGCTTAATGCGATAAGGCCGGCTACACCGGTTATTATTGAACGATATGTATCAAAGCGGCTGATAAAAAAAGCAATTAACAGGGAATACAACAGCGCAATCAGCAGCGGTACATACCAGGGAGTGTCTTTTAGGAATTCTCCCGAAAGCAGCATGTTGGCGAGTACGGAGTATGTGCCTACGTTGGGGTAGTGTTCCTGAAAGGTGGTTATGCCGTTATCTGTCATTGAGGTTGCGTCCGAGCCGATTACACAGAAACTGTCCTGCAGGGCGGCGGCCATTTTGCGTATCTCTTCCATGCGATTAAACTGGCTGCGGCATGCACTGAACAGTTTCCGCACATAGTCCGCCGTTTGTTCGTCTCCGCCCACATCGGTAAGTATGGAATCCTCATAACTGCCGTTCAGGAAGGTATCGCAGGATTGGAAAAAATTTCGCCGTGCCGCCAGCCAGTCTTCCCCTGCTGAATCGTTAGCTGTAAATGCGGCGTTTTTAATTTTCTCCGCCTCAAGGCAGTATTCCCAGGGACTTGAATGAAACCGCTTTTCATTTCCGCCGTCCCAATAATGGAAAAAACCCGAATCGTACATCATGGCGATGTTTTGGGCAAATACCGGCTCTATTACGGTGTGCTGGATAAGTTCTACCAGTGACATCATCCGGTAATCGTAAAATGTTTTTTTCGGCCACTTAAATAAAACAGTGCCGTCCTGTGCCCGGGGTATGACAATACCATTGTTCAGTTTAATGGAACGGTTTGAAACTTCTATTGATGTACAGCCTAATTTTTCCTGCAGGGCCATGAGGGTTAAATGACCGTAATATGAATCGTTATACTTTAACAACAGATGTATGCGCCGCCGCAGCCCGTCCGTGTCGGGGTTGGCGTTAACAAAGCCCGCGCCTTTTGAGCGGCTTAACAGTTTGTGTATGGAGGGCATAACTCCGGACATCCGGGGGGTTTTTGTGTCCTTTAAGTCAACCACATTTTTAAGGGCAATATGTTCCGCAAGGTACCGGTTTGTTTCCGTATTTACTATAATTTCACCTAACACATCCTGCGGGCGTATCATGGTAAGGGTGAGCCAGGAACAGCCTGAAAACGCAATGGCCTGGGCAAAATATTCGTCTACATCCCGGATTAAAAGTGAAAGGGAGCTTTCCAGTTCTGCACGTACGACTCTATGCAGACCGCGAATGTCCTGCATGTACAGTTCACGCTCGGTTTGGTCTGCAGCGTGACTTATTTCGTCCATTACCGATATTGCTTCATCAAGGCGGCCGAAACCGGAATTGAGGTAGCGGTCGAATACATCGGCGGCGTACGCCGGATCAAGGCGGGGCGGGCTTTCGTCAAGGTAGCTTAAGTCGAATACGATTTCCTGTACGCCGAGTTCTTTCAATAAAACTACCACATCGGCCATGACTTCGCGGCGGAATGGAAAGCCTCCCGCATAACTGATTGAGTCATCATCAAGCGTAAGAATAAAAACTTTTTCGTTTTCTGCAAGCGAGGGAAGGACACGCAGAAACAGATCAAACACTTTGTTATCCAGGGAAGTGAAAAACAACAGGGAGGAGAAGGCAACGGCGGCTAAGGCTACCCCTATAAAGTGTTTTGATCGTTTTGGTTTAGCCATTATTGGCTTCTACTCCGCCGCTATATCCTCATCCTGGGCGGCTTCACTGGCACGGGCCGAGGCGGTTGAGGTCTGGCCGGTGGTGCGGGCGACCGCGCCGGTGTCGGTGGTGGCGATACTGCCGCCGATTCGTACCACCGCGGCGGCTGTCACCAGTTCGTCCACTTTGCCGCTGCGCGCGCCGGGGACAGTGTAGTTTTTATCGCCTTCCTTCAGAGAAAGAGACGCGCCCACGCCGGTATGGATTACAGTCCCGGCGGCGAGGGTGTCGCCTGGTTTTACGTCTATGCGGTTATTGCCGGCTTCCCTCTGGACACGGCCTGATACGCTCTGCACGGTGTAACTTTGAGCGAAAGCGCCTGCTGTCATGAGGCAAACCATGATCACAAAAAATGCAATTCTTTTCATAAAATCCTCCTGCTGGATACAATGTTTTCCTACGGAAAACCTTTTACACTAAGGGGTCCAAACATCAGAGATGTATGGAACCCTGCCTGGTAACAGTTTACTAATTCCTTTCCGCTATCTTTTCCAACCCCCGCAGGGCGGCGGCGTTTTGGCTGTCACGCGCAAGGGCCTGACGGAAATAGCGTTCGGCTGTTGCAAAATCGTTTTCGCTTAACGCGAGGTTGGCGCGGTTGGTCATGGCGGGGACCGAACCCATGCCGGCGGCCCGCTCGTAGGCGGCTTTGGCTTCGGCGATGCGTTTGGCGCGGGCCTGTACTATGCCCAGGCGGTTGTACAGCGCCATGGTGGGGGTGGTGTTTATCTGCGCCTGCACCTGACGCACCAGCGCCGCTATGTCCTGATCGATGTATTGCTGCATGGCGCGATTTGTCTCCCGTGCCGCCGTTTCGGTGTCCGTACGGATTACGCGGCCGCCCTGTTCGGGCATCGGCGCTGGCGGGTAGATAGACCAGGCCTCTTCCACCATGACAAAATCAACTTCCTTTCCCCGGTTAAAGGATTCGTTTAACACTGTTACGCCCCGTGTCCATGCGGCGATAAAGCCTTCGTTAAAGGCACTCATTGACAGGGGCAGCCATACCCTTCCGTCTATTATCAGTATCTTGTCCGTGCTGTTGAACAGGGTTTCGGCGGCGCTTTGGCTTATATTGAGGGAGAGGGCGACAAGGAAGTCGTTCTCCGTTCTGATGAAGGCCGAGGGAATACCCACGCCTTCGAGGCAGGACGCGAAAAGCAGGGCAAGGTCGCGGCTGTTGCCTGTTCCGTAGGAAAGGGTTTCGGCGGGGAACTGCGCATCGTTTTCCTCGCCGTAGGTTTCGCCTAACCGTATCCCGCCGGCGCGCAGGCCCTCCAACAGCCAGATTGCGTACTGAAAATTCTGATTGTGGCC
>Ga0082212_10007334_pt1 | contig 14609 bp, 15 predicted proteins | sample TergutNt197P3_FD_71548 | JGI IMG/M metagenome (GOLD analysis project Ga0082212, IMG submission 71548) | Neocapritermes taracua P3 segment gut microbial communities from Petit-Saut dam, French Guiana - Nt197 P3 | ecosystem: Host-associated > Arthropoda: Insects > Digestive system > Gut ... | reverse complement strand
GATAGCGGCGACCTTGCCTATCTCTCTGTGGAGTGTCGAAAACTGTTGGATCAAGCGGGACTAAAGGGGTGTAAAATTACTGCCAGCAACGCCCTTGACGAGTACCTTATTCCCGATTTGGAGCGCCAAAATGCCGCTATCGACTCTTATGGAGTGGGCGATGCCATCGCCACCAGCAAGCATAACCCCTGCTTCGGCAACATCTATAAGTTGGTGCAGATTGGCGGGCAACCCGTACTTAAACGTACCGAGGATAAGGGTAAATTGATTAACCCCGGTTTTCAACGTACCTACAGAATTACAAAGGAGGGTGAGTTCTCTGCTGATGTAACCTGTTTAGCAGATGACAAATTGAGTCAAAGTATTGAATCAGGGAGAGAGATTGTTTTGCGGGATGAATTTGACGATACCAAACAAACCTTCTATCCCGCCGGAAGCTACAGTTATCATACGCTTCAAAAGAAGATGGTTGAACAGGGGAAAACCATTCTTCAGGAGCCTTCGATAGACGAAAAACGAGCCTACTACCTAGAAAATCTCTCCCGCCTCAACACCACCGAAAAACGCCTCATCAATCCTCATTATCACAAAGTAGATATTTCAGACGATCTCTATACCTTAAAAATCAATTTACTCCATGACATCCAACGACATTTCATTTCCCATTGACACAAGCAGGCGCATTCACATTATCATAGATGTGCTTAACGATTTTATATCGGGCACTATGGTCTGTCATCACGCCAAAGAGGCTATCTCCAAGATTACCGAACGGATCAACACCCATCCCTACGAAGAGGTGCGCTATGTTTGTGATGCCCACCCCTCCCAACACATTTCGTTCATAGAGCATGGGGGACAGTGGCCCACCCATTGCATAAAGCACAGCTTTGGACAGCAGATAGACCTCTCATTCTACACTTGCATTAACCAACCCTCCTGTCGCCCCCGTATTAGCGAAAATGTCTTTGAAAAAGGATGTTGTCCAGATTGTGAGGAGTACTCCGGATTCAACGCCATGGGGACCCAAGGCAAAACTTTAGGCGAAACGCTCTACCGCGGACAACCCGTGTTGGTAAGCGGAATTGCCACCGAATTTTGTGTTCTCGAAACAGTAAAAGACCTTTTGCAAAATGGATTTCAGGTAGAGGTATTGCAAGACGGACTTGCCTACGTTACGTTAGACGGACATAGACAGGCGCTGACACTTATGCGAGAGTTGGGGGTCAGGATTATTTAACATTCATAAATACGTGAATATCAATGCAATGTACCTATTTCCCGAGAAGTTTAAACATCTCGCGCTTATACGCCTCCACGCCGGGTTGGTCGAATGGATTTACACCCAGCATATAACCGCTGATTCCACACGCTACTTCAAAGAAATAGAGTAGCGCACCTATGGAGCAAGCATCCAGGCGGGGAATTTCGATTCGGGTGTTGGGCACTCCCCCATGGATGTGTGCCATACGAGTACCCAACTCAGCCATCTTGTTACATTCATCAATTCGCTTACCCGTCAAATAGTTTAGCCCGTCAGCATCTTCATCCGATGCTTCAATTTGCAAAGTTTTTTCGGGATGCAACACGCTCAATACCGTCTCCATCAAAAACCGCTGTCCCTCCTGAATATATTGACCCAAAGAGTGAAGGTCGGTGGTGAAGTCGGCTCCTGCAGGAAAAATCCCCTTACCCTCTTTCCCCTCGCTTTCGCCGTAGAGTTGCTTCCACCACTCCGTAACAAAGTGCAGTTTGGGGTGAAAATTCGCCAATAGTTCGATCCGCTTGCCGTGCTTATAGAGGGCATTTCGCACAGCGGCATATTGCACAGAAGCATTATCGAAAACGGGCATAAGGCTCGATTCCATTTGCATCTGAGCGCCCGCCAAAAGCGCCTCAATATCGACACCGGCAATTGCCGCAGGCAGCAACCCCACCGGCGTTAAAACAGAAAAGCGTCCCCCAACGTCATCGGGAATCACAAAGGAGCGATACCCCTCCTTTACTGCCATACCACGAAGCGCCCCTCGTGATGAATCGGTAATAGCCACCATACGCCGTTGCGCCTCTTTTGTGCCGTATTTTTTCTCTATATGCTTTTTAATCAATCTAAATGCAATCGCCGGCTCTGTGGTTGTACCCGATTTGGAGATGACCACGCAAGCACAGGAGCGATAGTGCATTAGTTCCAATAACTCCGTCAAGTAGTCTTCGCCCAAATTTTGCCCCGCAAAAAGCACCAACGGATGGCTGCGGTGGGGCATCAGCGCATCAAAACTATGCGACACCGCTTCAATGATTGCTTTGGCGCCCAAATAGGATCCGCCGATACCAATCACCACAACCGTGTCAATGTCGTTGGATAAATCGCAGGCTACCTCTTTCAAGAACCGAATCTCCTCTGCGGATATATTTTGAGGAAGTCGAAGCCACCCCAAAAAATCACCTCCCGCCCCCGTTTTATCCTTTAAAACATGGAGCGCATCCAACGCACAGGTACATTCCCCTGCCAAGTCCCCGGCAGAGAGAAACCCATCCGTTCCTGTCAAATCTATTTTTATTAAACTCATCGGCAAAGTTTTTCGGTTAGTTGACGTACCACGACCGCCGGATTGCCCTTCTCATACAAGATGTTGTAAGCCGCCTCGGCAATGGGCATATTCACCTTATGTTTCTTATTCACCTCATAGATGCCGTGTGTCCCATAATAGCCCTCTGCCACCATATCCATCTCCAATTGAGCGGCTCTTACAGAGTATCCTTTTCCCAACATTCCCCCAAACGTTCGGTTGCGACTAAATTGCGAATAACTGGTAACCAACAAATCTCCCAAGAAAGAAGAGCGCCCTGTCTCTCTGGTTTTGCAAGGATGCGTCTTATCCAAAAACTCCTTCATTTCGCGATAGGCACTGGTAATGAGTACTGCCAAAAAGTTATCTCCATAACCTAATGAATGACAAACTCCTGCCATCAACGCATAGATATTTTTGAGAATCATTGCATACTCTACGCCATAGATGTCGGTAGAGGTTTCGGTTCTAATAAAGTTGCAGGTAAAAGCGCGCGCTATCGCTTGGGCTACCTCATTACGTTTACAGGTAAGAGTCAGGTAAGAGAGGCGCTCCATAGCCACCTCCTCTGCATGACAGGGACCACTCACCACCCCAAGATTGTCGTATGGAATGTTGTATCGGTGGTGAAAATACTCTGTGACGGTAACATTCTCATCGGGAACCATACCTTTAATTGCCGTAATGACAAACTTATTTTCCAAGGAGGCGGAGAGAGAGGATATTTCCGCCTCAAAAAAGACGGACGGAATACAAAAAATCAATACATCAGCCTCTCTGACCACTTTATTAATATCGGCACTCATATCCAAACGCTCCGAATCCAAGCGGGCTGATTGAAGGTAACAAGGATTGCGGCGATACACCATAATGTTTTGAATCACCTCCTCATCCCGAACAAACCACGATATGCGTGCCTGTGTCCGGAGTAATATCTTTACTAAAGCCGTTGCCCAACTTCCGCTGCCAATCACGGCAAAACGCTTGGACGTATGTTCAAAAAAACCTTTCATGCTACAAAGGTAGCCATTTTTGTCAAATCGTACTTTTATTGTAACTTTATACGCTTTTTCGACTGCCATTATGAATATTACACAACTATATAACAAGGCGCTACACAATCCTCCGCTCAACAAAGAGGAATCCCTTTCCCTCTATGCCAATGCCCCTACCCAAACGCTCATGGAGTTGGCGCAAACAATTCGTTTTCAAAAAATTCCGCACAGAGAGGTGAGCTGGCAAATTGACCGCAACGTGAATATAACCAATGTGTGTGTTTCGGGATGCCTCTTCTGCAATTTTCACTGCAAAAAAAATGAGCAGAACAAAATATTCATCACCTCCATGGAGGCGTACAAGCAGAAGATCGACCAATTACGCGTATTGGGCGGAGAACAACTGCTTCTGCAAGGCGGATTGCACCCCGACCTTTCTATCTCCTTTTATGAGATACTTTTTCGGCAACTGAAAACCTATGCCCCCGAAATACGACTGCACGCTTTGGGTCCGCCGGAGGTTGCACACCTCTCAAAAATCAGCAAACTTTCCTATAGAGAAGTTCTTGAACGACTTACCGCAGCCGGACTCGATTCGCTTCCCGGTGCCGGCGCCGAAATCTTGAGCGATCGGGTCCGTAACACCATCTCTCCTGCAAAACCAAACGCTCAGGCGTGGTTTGATGTGATGCGGGAGGCGCACCGAATGAAGATGATCACTTCAGCCACCATGGTATTTGGACATATCGAAACCCTTGAAGAGCGCATCGACCACCTGATAGCCCTCCGTAACCTTCAATCCCAAAAACCGCCTGACGCTCCGGGGTTTCTCGCCTTTATCTGCTGGCCCATACAACTGAAAGGGACCCCGCTGGCGACCAAATTCAATATTTATCCCGTTACCCCCATCGAATATATTCGCACCGTAGCCATCAGCCGAATCGTGCTGCACAACATCCAAAATATTCAGGCTTCATGGCTCACCGCAGGCGTTTCCACTGCGCAACTCGCCTTACATTCAGGAGCTAACGATATGGGCTCTATTATGATCGAGGAGAACGTGGTCTCCTCTGCCGGAGTACGCAACCAACTCAACGCCGCAGCCATGCAGGAGGCAATTCACGCCGCCGGGTTTACTCCCTGGCTGAGGGACCAGGGGTATCGAAGAAGGTGAGTGGCACTTCATTTTGCAAAGGCACATAAGATGAGATATACCCTTCATCTTCAGGTAAATCATGCTTTAAAGCCGCTTCTACTGCCAAGCGGTCGCAACGTTCATTTTCGGGATGACCGACATGTCCTTTGATCCACACAAATTGTATCCGGAATTTGGGGCAGATACCTAAAAAACGGAGCCAAAGGTCAACGTTTTTCACCTTTTTAAATCCATTTGCCTGCCATTTATGCAGCCAACCCTTCTCCCATGCATTCACTACGTAAGTAGAATCGCTATAGACCGTTACTTCCAAGCCCGGTCTCTTTAACGCTTCCAACCCCACAATTACCGCCAGCAACTCCATACGGTTATTGGTGGTCAATCGAAATCCTCCCGAAATCTCCTTGCGGTGAAGCCCGCTCACCAACACCACCCCAAAACCGCCGGGTCCCGGATTCCCTTTGGCGGCGCCATCGGTATAGAGTTGAATTGCGTGCATCGGGCTATGAACCGGCAATCGGTCCCTCTGGAATAACAACCTTTAATTTATTTTTTTGCAACTCTTTATATTGAAGTCGCGATTGATAGAGGTCGGCGGCAGCATAGATAGCCGCCAACATAGATTGGGGAGAGGCTTTGTCTTTTCCGGCAATATCGTAAGCGGTGCCGTGGTCAGGAGAGGTGCGAACAATAGGAAGCCCTGCCGTAAAGTTGTATCCGTTATGAAAAGCAATCGTTTTAAATGGGACCAACCCCTGGTCGTGGTACATGGAGAGAACGGCATCAAAAGCGCGAAAGGCGACAGAACCAAAGAATCCATCTGCGGGATAGGGACCAAAAGCCATAATCCCCTGTTGGGTAGCCTCGGCAATGGCAGGAGCAATCACCTCCAACTCTTCGTCTCCCAATACGCCGCCATCTCCCGCATGGGGATTTAACCCCAGAACGGCAATTTTAGGTTTTTCAATTTGAAAATCAACGTGCAAAGAGTCATTTAATTGCTTTATTTTATGCACAATCATATCTTTGTTTAGTTGGGCTTTTATTCCAGAAATAGGTATATGCCCCGTAGCCACCCCCACCCTGAGTGTTTCGCTGCACAAAAGCATAATGTAGTGAGATACATTAAAGGCATTGGCTAAAAATTCAGTGTGTCCGGGGAAAGCAAATCCACCTTCGTGAACCGTTTGCTTGTTGAAAGGAGCCGTAACCAAGGCGTTTATCTTTGAGGATTTCAAATCTTGAACAGCCGTTTGTAACGCTGCCAATGCCGCCCTGGCGCCTTCGGAACTCCGCCTGCCAAGTTCAACCGCGCCACTATCGGGAACGCATTGAATGAGGTTTATCCGCTTGGCATGCGCTTCGGAGGCAGCATTGATGGTGTTTACAGAGAATGACTCCGCGCCGCTAATCATTTTTTTGTAGTACGCTGCATATCGCGAAGATCCGTAAATAACGAGCGTAAACAACTCCGTGATTCGCGGGTCCAAAAGCGCTTTGATAATCACTTCATATCCTACTCCGTTGGTGTCTCCCTGCGTAATTCCTATAATGGGTTTTTGTGTCATATCTTAAAATTTAATGGCGCAAGATACAAATTTATACAATACCTTTGCATCAATGTCATTTACTTTAGATACCAACATACAGTTTTTAAGTGGAATAGGTCCCCGTCGCGCTACACTCTTCAATAAGGAGTTGGGGATATCTACCGTGGGCGACCTGCTGGCGCACTATCCATTCAGGTATATCGACCGAAGCCGCTTTTATGCCATCCGCGAAACGCATCCCGACCTCGGTTTTGTGCAGTTGCGGGGACACTTCACCTCTATCCGTATGCAGGGAGAGGGGAAAAAAAGTCGCCTCACCGCTATTTTTACGGATGGCAGAGATTGTATGGATGTAGTCTTTTTTCAAGGAATCAGATGGATCCAAAAGGTAGTTAAACTCAACACCGAATACGTCCTCTTTGGAAAAGTGTCGCTCTTTAATCAATCTCTGAATATGGTGCATCCTGAGATTGAGGCGATCGATGGCGATCCAATTCGTGGCACCGCCTCCATGCAGGCGCTCTATGGCAGCACCGAAGCCATCAAAAACAATGGAGTGAGTCAGAAAATATTCTCTCGCCTTGTGGCAGATGCGTTATCCAAAGTAGGGGACGCCATCTCCGAAACGTTGCCTGCTCACTTGGTGAATCGATTGGTATTCCCTCCTAAGTCGGTTGCCATCAGAAATATTCACTTTCCCCAAAATAGCCGTACACTGGCGCAAGCACAAAGACGATTAAAATTTGAAGAACTCTTTTATATACAACTTGGGTTGCTAAAACAGAAATCGTTACGTTGCTCCGCCATAGAGGGGCAACGGTTGGTCAAAATCGGAACACACTTCTATCACCTCTATCACCGCCTTCCCTTTGCCCTTACCAACGCCCAAAAAAGGGTGCTCAAAGAGATTCGGCGCGATGTGGGGAGTGGAAAGCAGATGAACCGCCTTCTCCAAGGAGATGTAGGAAGCGGAAAGACATTGGTGGCACTCTTTTCGGCGTTGATTGCCATAGATAACGGTTTTCAAGCGTGCATCATGGCGCCCACCGAAATTTTGGCGCAACAACACTATGCCTCCATCTCAAAGTTGATTGCCAATGGACCTACCACTGTGGGATTACTCACCGGATCGACCAAGCGGAAAGAGCGAAAAGCGTTGGTTCAAAAACTTTTGAACGGCTCTTTGCACTTGTTGATCGGCACCCACGCCCTCATTGAAGAGGGGGTGCAGTTTGCCCATCTGGCTTTTGTGGTGATAGACGAACAACACCGCTTTGGGGTGGCACAACGTGCACGGTTGTGGAACAAAAACGCCCTTCTTCCACACGTCTTGGTAATGACCGCCACCCCCATCCCACGAACGCTCTCCATGACACTCTACGGCGATTTGGATGTTTCCGTAATTGATGAACTGCCCCCCGGCAGACAGCCCATAAAAAGCCTGCACTTTACAGACAGCCAACGGTTACGTGTATTCGGATTTATCAAAGAGCAGATTAAAGAAGGACGACAAGTATATGTGGTTTTTCCGTTGATTAAGGAGTCCGAAAGGATGGACTACAAAAACTTAGAAGATGGGTATAACGTAATTACTCAGGCTTTTCCCCCGCCGGAATACTACACTTCCGTAGTGCACGGACAACAAAAGGGCGAAGAAAAAGAGGCTTCTATGAAACTGTTCATAGAAGGTAGAACCCACATTATGGTGGCGACTTCTGTTATTGAAGTGGGGGTAGATGTGCCAAACGCATCGGTAATGGTGATTGAGAGCGCAGAACGATTTGGGTTGTCGCAACTGCATCAACTCAGGGGACGTGTAGGACGGGGAGCCGCTCAATCGTACTGCCTCTTTATGACAGGATACAAACTCACCAAAGAGGCGCGTCAGCGCATTGAGTTGCTTTGCGCTACCAATGACGGATTTGAAATCGCCGAGGCTGACCTGCGCCTGCGCGGTCCCGGCGATTTGGAGGGTACACAACAGAGCGGTTTGGCGTTTGACCTAAAAATTGCCAATTTGGTGCAAGACGCTCAACTCTTGGAGTTGGCGCGAAGTGAAGCGCAACAGATCCTTGACCATGACCCGCTCCTCGAACAGCCCCAAAATGCACTCCTCGCCTTAGGATTGAAACGGCTGCGTAAAGATGAAATGGACTATAGCCGCATCAGTTAGCCCCAGCGCTCGTAGTGGATTCGCTCCGGTTTCCACTTGTCTAAAGGGCGTTCGTTTCCAAGGGACGCTCCAATAGGGATGATATTGAGCGGCATTATGTGCTCTGGTAGTGCCAATGCCTCACGTACAGCCCCTACTCTATCTTTGTATGGATAACAAGCGGTCCACACTGCCCCCAAATTCATCGACTCAGCCGCCAACAATAGATTTTGGGTAGCCGCAGCGCAATCCAACATCCAATTTTGGGCGCTTTCACCGGTATGCACCTGTAAATCACCACAAACAACTATTGCTAATGTGGCAGATGAGAGCATTTTGGCGTAGGGAAGTTGCGCTGCAAGCGATTCCAACACCTCCCTGTTCTCCACCACTACAAAGTGCCAAGGTTGAGCATTTTTAGCCGTTGGCGCCGCCATAGCAGCCCTAATCAGCGTCTTTACTTCCAAATCAGAAATGGAGCCATTGGCAAAGCGGCGAACACTCTTTCGCCTTAAAATAAGTTTTGTAAGGTTATTCATCTATAAACAGTTTAACTACTAATAACTTTCTACAAAAGTAAAAAAATAATCAGATAACGCCGTTTCTTGTTATATTTGCGACGTACTTTATCTTGTAAACACCATCTATCCATGCGAAAATATCTCTCTGCTTATGCCCCCTCACTAAGAGAACTTTGGCTCATTATGATTGTTTTGTTGTGCTTGGGGGGAGGCATTGTGAGCGGAGTAGCCTCGGTTGTTGTGTCAAAGATTTTCAAGATCGACCTTATTTCTGTCTCTTTGGCACTCTATCCGCTTCAATTCCTGTTGGCAATTCTGTTCATTCGGATGCGCTCCCAAGAGAACTACCGTGAACAAATCAAGCGTGGCGTTCCGCTACCTCAAGAAGCGCCGCCCTCGTTTGGGTCTATCCACGGAGTGCTTTTCTTTGCACTGTTGGCGGCATTACTACCTGCTTTTTCCATTGCCACCGAGCCTGTCTCCATACCCATCTCCCTTTGGCTGCCCATGCCTGAATCTCTAAAAGAATTTTTTGGAGAGATAGGCAACCAAGGATGGGTCTCCATCTTCTCTTTAGTGATTATGGCGCCACTGCTCGAAGAGTGGCTTTGCAGAGGCGTAGCCTTAAAGGGTTTAATCAAAAATGGCTATTCGCCCACCTCCGCCATTATATGGTCTGCCTTTATGTTTGGGATCATCCATTTGAACCCATGGCAGGCGCTCCCCGCTTTTCTCATGGGACTTCTCTTTGGCTGGATCTACTGGCGAACAAAATCTCTATGGAGCGTCATCTTTTTACACGCCGTAAACAATGGACTCTCCGTTGCCATTGACTGGGCGTATCCGGATTTGCCTGAGGAGGCAGCCATCTACGAACTTGTTGGCACCCAATCCTATTTTTGGATTCTGGGGGGCGCCATAGTCGTTTCCGCCTCTATTGTTTGGTTCTTCCACCGCAAATTAACTCCCACAATATGAATCCGCTCTATCCACTTCAATTCAACCCTATTCCCGTAGAGCGCATCTGGGGCGGAGAGGGCTGGGCGCTCAGCGGATTGGGAGGAATTTCCGAAGCGGCGCGTAACTCCGCCCAACAATCGGTGGTAAGCAACGGCTTTTTGGCAGGCAATGAAATCAATGAGTTGATAGAGATATATATGGGTGATTTGGTCGGCGATTCGGTATATCAAAAATTTGGGTGTGAATTTCCTCTCATCGTCAAAGTATTATATATTAACGACTATCTCTCTTTTCAGGTGCACCCCTCAGATGAGGTTGCATTGTCTCGCCACCACGCTTACGGTAAAGCAGAGGCGTGGTACATCCTTCACGCCGCACCTTCTGCTTCCATCTTTCTGGGTTTCGACCGCCGAATGAGTGAGCAAGAACTTATGACGCGTTGCCTAAACCAGACACTCCCGGAGGTGATGAATCAATTTGTGCCGCGCTCTGGTGAATGCTTCTTTATTCCTGCCGGAACGGTTCACGCTGCGGGAGGAGGATTGGTAATTCTTGAAATACAACAAGTTTCAGATATTACCTATCGAATATACGATTGGGGGCGCGAATTTTTGAAGGAGAGCGCCCGCGAGATGCACTTGGAATTAGCCATGGATGCCATCTCTTGGAATCCGCTTACGCCCCCTCTGCCGCTGCAAAGCAGCGCAGAGATGTCTATATCTCTTGTTGAAAGCCCCCATTTCCACCTCTCCAAAAGGGTTATCACCGCCCCCGTATCGCTCTCCAACACTTTTGGCACCTCTTTTCGTCTCATTATTTGCACCGAAGGCGAAGTGGAAGTAACCGCGAATAAAAGTGTTAACATCAAAAAAGGAGAGGTTGTTCTGATTCCGGCAGCGGTGAGTCAATACTCAATATCGCCTAAAATTGCGCAAAGCGTAGCAACAGAACAAGGTAAACCATTGCCACCGGAGGTACTGGAAGTTTGGATACCGCAAGCATAGTGTGCAAGGCATACCTACACCTGTTCCATGAGTCGGTCAATATCGCGCCGCTCCTTTTTGGTAGGGCGACCGGCGCCCCTCTCCCGCCACACCAGTATCGTCTCGTTGCGGACAGCCCCTTTTGCCAACTCTTCGGGCGGGGTAATATCCGAGATGTATGGATCTACATTTTTGGCAGCCACCCTGTTTCCCAAAAGCGCCAACACTTGATAACGGTGCCGTACCGCCCCTTTGCGCACCTCAATCACATCCCCTACCTTTACCTCTCTTGAAGGCTTTGCCGGCTGGGTATTCACCGATACCTTTCCACCTTTACAAGCATCTGCGGCTTCGCTTCGGGTTTTATAAACGCGAACAGACCAGAGATATTTATCCAAACGTGGGGTTGTCTCCATAACGTTGCACTACTGTTTTTCTCCGGCATGATGCCCCTCTTCAGTGGTATGGACACCCTTTTCCTCTGCTTGAGCGCTCTTTGTAGTTGTATTACAGATGTTCATCGCCCTCTCCGCACCCAAGTGCACAAAGGCGCGAATGGCATCCATAGATTTGTCCACCACAAACGGCAACTCCTTTAACTCATCCTCATCCCACGCTCCTAAAACGTAATCCACCTGATGCCCCCTGCCGAAGTTATCCCCGATACCCACCCTCAACCGAGTATATTCGGAGGATTGAAGCGTCTCATAAATACTCCTTAATCCGTTGTGTCCCCCATCGCTCCCCTGCTTGCGCATCCTGAGGGTGCCTAAGGGCAGGGCAATGTCGTCAACCACGACCAAGAGCCGCTCCAAGGGAATATGCTCTTCTCTGAGCCAGTAATTCACCGCCTTCCCGCTAAGGTTCATATAGGTGGAGGGTTTTAGCAGGTATATCTGCTTTCCATTCATCCTCACCTCTGCCAATGAACCGTATCGCAGGGTGGTAAAAGAGGCATTGGACGCCTTTACCAAGGCGTCCAACACCAAAAAACCTATGTTATGGCGGGTATCGGCATATTCGCGCCCGATGTTACCCAGCCCAACAATCAAGAAACTCATTTTTTCTTGGAGGCGGCAGCAGCAGCGGCAAGGGCGCCCAAAGCGGCGCGGGTTGTCTTCACAGAGCAAACAATGGCGCTCTTTTGCGTTAAAATCTGAATATTAGGATATTGCAACTCGCCTGCCATAATAGATTTACCCAATTTAAGTTCGGAAATATCAATGGGCAACGAATCGGGGAGGTCTTTCATCATCCCCTTAATACACAGTTTTCTGGTGGGTACCATCAACTTTCCTCCGGCTTTTACCCCTTCGGAAACACCTTCAATCGCTATCGGAACATGAATGGTAACGGGAGACGATTCATCCGCAGCCAAAAAATCTATATGGAGTATCTTGTCGGTAACCGGATGGAATTGAATATCTTTTAAAACGGAAAGATGTTTATTTCCATCAATGGAGATAGAGACGATATACGAATTTGGCGTATAAATCAACCCCTTGACATCACGATCCGTTACAGAGAAATGGACATTCTCCACTTTGTTTCCATACAATACACACGGAATCTCTCCGTTATTACGTAAAGACTTTACGGCAGCCTTTGAGCGCCCTGTGCGGACTTTTCCGCTTAATTCAAAAATTTTCATTACTATACCTTTTTTTTTGTTTGTGTTACTCAATCCGGACCTTCCGGATCCCATGGCACCTCTTTAGTCAGGCGGCGCAAAGGTAAGACTTTTTTTCAAACAGTCAAAAACTGTTTCTCATGGCTTGGTCCTTTTTACTCTCCCCAAAAAACAGTTTCTTACTCTATTAACCTGACCGCTTGATTCCACCCCGTCTCTTTGTACGCCTCTATCAAAAAAGTTTGCACTTCTCGCGGAATATACGTAGAGATTCCTCCGTAGTGGTGGATAGGAATGTAAGCCGCACTGGTTACAAGAGAGAAGAAAGTATCTGTATTTCGTTTATAGATCACGACTTTATCCAGCGTGCTTTTAAACAACTGATATTCACCTTGTTGATTCTTTGATAACTGCAATACAAATTCGTCCAAGTCGTAATAAACGTTTGTATTGGCGTATCGCTGTATTCCGGTTGTGGAGAATTGACTTATCTCCTCCCTGTGGGCATCAAATACCGCCCTTGTTACCTCCGCCAATTCCAAAACGGCATCGGTGCGATAGAGCGCTATGGTTGCCGAGCGGTGTGATGAACTTGGGTGGTCGTTATAGTAGTTGTAAAAGGCATTACATACACCCTCTAAATCAGCCTTGGGAAGGAAGAGGGGCTGTATGATGAGGTGGTAGGGGAATCCGGCGCCCAATATTTCTGCCGGCGAAGCAACCACGTAATCGGTAACATTTCGTAAAGCGTAGAGCGACTCAACCCCTCCCATCAGACAGCAATCAAAGAGTATAAATGAGAGGTGTTCGGCGCCGGCGGCAATCGCCGCTGCTAACTGATGCACATCCACTCCTTCGTCGTACTCGGACGTTCCGGGTCTGCGGTCCTCGCCAAAAGTCTTTACCGACGGTAAATCTTCTATCCTGTAGCCCAAAGGAAGGGAAAATACACCTGATAACGAGGGAATCGGTGATGAAAAGGTACGCGGAGGCACCCATCCAGTGGCATGCGACCAAAGGATAAGTCCATACTCCTTTGCCGGAAATCGCTCCTGCATACGAATGAGCGTCCTTGTTAAGACAGCGAGGTCTGTAGCGTGTTCGTTTTCCGAATAGACCTCTATCAACTCCTCTATTACCTCGTCCCCTTTTCTAACCATTCGAATAAGTCGGGGCGGCGTTCCGGGTGCGTCATGATAGATAAGAAGATTGCCGTTGGCGGGAATAAAACCTCCACTTTTTATCATCTCAATGTTTTCGAATGAGTAAGTGCTCAAAGTGTTATTTGCCGCCATATAGATCAATATCGACCGCTCTATCTCGGGGGACGGAATGGGCTTTTCGCAGCAACCCGGAAAAGAGGCGAGGATTACCGAAACATAGAAAATTTTGAAAATGCTCTCAATAGAGCGGGGGGAGTATCTCATGGCTTGAACAAAAACAATAGAAAGCGTTGCGTAAAGATGGTGCCAAAAGCGCTACCTGCACCCCGGACACGAAGAGCAATCGGTAGGCGAACACCCCTCCTGAGCGCCATTCAGCCCCCTTTCCAACTCTTGGGGAGTGGCTTCGCGCACGGTGAGTATGGCGCCGGAAAAGTGGAGTTCACATCCGGCGAGAGGGTGGTTAAAGTTCATGACAATGGTCTCTTCGCGCACCTCATCAATAGAACCATTCAGGCGGTTTCCGTCAGCATCTTGCATGGGAAGAATCCGACCTTCTGTAAACAAACCCGATTCAATTTTGCCATCAACCTTAAACAACTCTTTGGACAGTTCCACGTATGCTTCGGGATCCTCTTCACCACAAGCATCGACTGCCGAAAGGGTGAAGTCATAGCGGTCGCCCGCCCTTTTGTGAACTATTTGCGCTTCAAATTTGGGAAGAAGGTAGCCGGTGCCAAAGATAAATTCCATAGGGTGATCCTCTTTGACCGATTGAACGATTTCGTTGTCCACCTCAAGGTCATAGGTGAGGGCAACTACGCAGTTTTTGTCAATTTTCATCTTGTTTTATTTCTTTGATTATACTATTGCAAGGGTGCAAATAACGGAGTATTTTTTTGAATAACCAAATATTCTTTTGCGAATTG
>Ga0082212_10007333_pt1 | contig 14611 bp, 10 predicted proteins | sample TergutNt197P3_FD_71548 | JGI IMG/M metagenome (GOLD analysis project Ga0082212, IMG submission 71548) | Neocapritermes taracua P3 segment gut microbial communities from Petit-Saut dam, French Guiana - Nt197 P3 | ecosystem: Host-associated > Arthropoda: Insects > Digestive system > Gut ... | reverse complement strand
CATTTCTTTATACTAACCAAATCGTTGATACCCCGTGGTCTCTGCTGCGGGTGCGGGACCGGGGCTTGCCCCGGGGTCAATACCCCCTACTAATCGCGAAGATGTTAAAAGCTCTGAGTGGTCTGCATTAACCAACCTCAGAGCTTTTTATGGGATTATCCTTATCTCTTACCGCGGTACTCCCGCCTTGTCAGAAAGCCTATGGCAACTAAGCAAAATCCTGACAAAACCAGCAAGCAAATGCTCAACGCAGAATCTATATCACCGGTTTGCGGCATCGCAGAGTTTGGTGCATATTCGTCATAAATCCATTCTTCCAGATCGTAATTCCAATGCCACTCGCCCAATGGTACGCCGGTTGTTTCGTCTGTTTCAATGTAAGTATCGTCATCCACCCAAATCATCGTGTCACCGAGGCCATGCGGTATTGGCGGGATGCTGTGCATATGATTGTCCCTAACAGGGGGGTTGCCATTATCAGGAGGATTGCCCCCACCCGGAGGGTCACCGCCACCCGGAGGGTCACCGCCGCCCGGAGGGTCGCCGCCACCCGGAGGATTACCGCCGCCCGGAGGGTCGCCACCGCCCGGAGGATTACCGCCGCCCGGAGGGTCGCCCCCACCCGGGGGATTGCCTCCCGGGGGATCGCTTGGTTTGTACACGACAATGACGATATTGTTACCCTCATCGTCGGTGATGGTAGTCACAATATACTCGACCACGCCATCCTTGTAACCACTTGGCGGCTTAAAACGGTTGATCCAGCCGCCGGGGTAGTCCGCGTCGACGTCTGCTTTCGAGAATGGCGTACCATCCGGGAACTCGGTGAGACCGGTTTGCGTACCAACGAGGTTGGTTTCGCTGCTGGAACTGTCTTTATAGTACTTTATGATGTACGGGTATTTTGGAGTCGTTGGAGTCGTTGTCGGCGTAACCGGCTTGTACACGACAATGACGACATTTTCATCCACATCGTCGGTGATGGTAGTCACAATATACTCAACCTCGCCGTCATTGTAGCCGGATGTCGGCTTGTGAAGGTTAATCCAGCCGCCGGGGTAGTCATTGTCGACGTCTGTCTCAGAGAACGGTGTGCCGTCCGGGAATTCTGTGAGCCCGGGTTCTGTTTCAATAAGGTTGGTTTCACTATCGGAACTGTCATGGTAGTACTTGATGATATACGGGTACAAAGGAGGACTATAGTCATTGGTAATAGTCACTGTATTATCGCCGCTTGGCGTCACCATACCGCTTACCGGGTTGTTCTCACCGTAGAAATAATAGTATATTGCCGTGTAGTCTTCTTCAGTGACGGTATATGTTGTTTCTGCGGGGACATTGCTGAACATAACAGTCTGTCCCGCTTTGATAAACACTGAACTTCCGTTAGTAAAGGGAGCGTCAGTAATGCCAGGGGCTGTGTATGTGATACCGTCAAGACCGCTCCCTGTGAAATCCACCTTAAATTCAAACACTTGATCTGGATCCCAGCCGGTCCCGGTTACTTGCTTTGTCAGTTGAAGCGTGCATGGGGGCAACTCCTCGTGGAGGTAATTCGTGATAACTATATCCGTATTGCCAGTTATTGTCCCTCTGACCTGCCCGAACTCCAGATCAGTCCCAAATATACTACCCCAGTTCGAAGAGAATTCGTAACCGGAACCATCGATATGCTCCGAGATGAAAATACTTGCTCCTTCCGGTACCCCATTGAAGGTAGCTTTCATTAGGTGTGACAACGGGAAACCAAACTCAATCTCATTTTCAATATCATAATATGTTCCATATAAAACTTGATCACATACAATATCTTCAATACCATCCAAGCCTTCACCGGAGAAGTACACGTAAAAGTCGAAATTTCTGTCGGGGCCATAGACATGTTTCTCTATAGTAACGGTGAAGCCAGGTTCTGCAGCCTCAACATGTTGAATAGGCGTTACCGATAGAGATACGCATACAGCGGCGCATAGTAAAACAAAAACAGCGCGCCGTAGAATGCTATTACGCTTCATCTCACGGGCGCCTTTCCATTTAGTTTTCATATTGTCCTCCTGTCTGTTATTTGGGGGTTATAGAAAATGTAACCTTTAAGTCAGATGCATTGCAATTACAAAGAAATCTAGGTCTACATTATGGCATGTTTTCGCCTGTGCGTCAAGGAAAAGATTACACATGTTTTACAAATGTACTACACATGTGTTACACACGTCATTTTAAAGTTGTAGATATTACACAATACATCGCGGCAGATGTGAGAATATTAATCGTTTTCAACATTTATTTCATCGTTTGCGCAATTGGCAAATGTTTGGCAAAAAACTCCGGGCGTGAAAATTGACTTCTTGACTTGGAAATGCTATTTTATTGTCAAACCTCTGGAGTGTGGAGTGGGATTCATGGCATATAATAAAAACATTGCACGATACACGCTCATGAATAAAGATGAGCAGATGCTTGACTTTGAATGCAGACGCACTATATATAATGAACCAGAGTTCTCAGAGCTAAGATGGCATGTCGGGTATCGCCCGATCGGCTACAGAACACTGGCGGCTTTCCTTGAGCAAAGAAAAGCGCCAAAACATCGCAGGCATATTCAGGAGTTGCTGGAACAGTATGGCTGTGACGACCTTGAAGGTTTTCTACGCGTTACCCATGCATTATCGCTTAATGATACTTTTTGGGTTCAGGCTAAATCCGACGCTCTGAGTTGGGGCGAAGTGTCACTCTACACAAACGATTTCAATGAGTTGATAAGCGAAGCGGCGTTTGACGGTACTTTCAGCGAAATGGGACTGTCCTCGACGTCGCCGGAATTCGGGACGGATGGATATTACGCCAAATGCTGGCGCCGCGAGAACGACCGGATATATCTGTACAAAAGCGGCAGCGCCATGTATGAGATCGAACCGCTCTCAGAGTTTCTGACCTCTCAGGTGGTGGCGGTTGTTTGCCCTGATTCGGTAGCATACGATATGGGCAGCTACCATGGCAAACTCGTAAGCATATGCGAGTTGTTCACCAATGAGGCGCTTGGTTTGGCAAAAGCAAGCGCACTATTTCAGGGTGAGCAGACGATTCCACGACTGCTGCGGTTTTTTGATTCAATAGGCAGCGGAGACCTGTTCCGTCGCATGTGCGTTTTAGACGCAGTTATATTTAACCCCGACCGCCACCACGGTAATTTCGGCGTCCTGTTTGATACCGGTAATATGCAGGTGTATGGCATGGCTCCGGTCTTTGACCATAATCAATGCCTGTTCTTTGATTTAGACAATGAACAGTTGCAGAGACCCGAATGGTTTCTTAGAAAATGCCGACCCAGAATTGGGAAAGACTTTGTTTTGATGGCAAGGAATCTGCTGACAGATGAAATCCGAAGCGATTTGCTGCGTCTTAAGGGGTTTAGCTTTACACAACATGACACGATTAAGGCGGAGCAGGACCGATTGGATGCTCTGAGTATGATTGTACGCAAGCAAGCGGAGGGGATACTGTCGTCATAAGCGTCATAGTCCTGGACAGACGCCCTTTCTGATTAAGCCGTAAGTTTACTTGCTCCTTATAGCCTTTACGATCCTCGAAAAATCGATGCTTTGCACTATGCAGCCAATCAGTGTAAAAATGATAATATCGAACAGGCTGATGAAACCGAACAACTGCTTAGCCTGGTCGGCTATACCATTTGAAATATACGGCATTATGAAAGAACCTGCAGCCGAGGCAATGAGTACGAGGAGCAATATGGGATGCATAACGCTCAAACCGACGGCCTTGCGCTTTATAATTCTGCGAAGCTTGGCAATGGCTGCTGCGACGCCCAGCGCCAGGACAGCAGCGATAAACCAAAAGTTTGCAAGGGGAACAATAGCGACCCTTGCGCTTTCCCATAGGGAAAAACGGTACGCTTGATCCCCCCAGGACTCCGGGTTTTGCACGCTGGTAAGGTAAGGCGCGCGGATATAACGCGCGTATCCAGCGCTTTCCCGCATTACATCCAAAAGGCGGGTCGGGTGCTTCAGGTAGAACATAAGTATCTTTGCCTTGCTTACTTCCCCAAAAAACCCTTCGTTAAACTCTTCGGAGCTTATATCAATCGGGTAACCGTCCATATATGCCTGCCAGCCCTGCAAAACAGCATAACCGGGATCAAGCCCGAGCTCTTCCAGGTCTTGTTCCGGCGTTTGGCTGTTTCTAAGGACGCCATCGAATACTGCGGTAAAAGTGGTATCACGGTCTATCCACGAAGGTATCAAAAGCGCATAGAAGGCTAATAGGGCACAAACAGTCACGCTGCAGAAGGCTATGAGCTTCTTTCTCGAAAACCCAATATCTTTCGACAGCAAAAACCCCAAAGGCGCAAGGGCGAAAAGTATCCCCACAGGTATCCATGCGAACTTGGACGTCGCCATAAGGTAAACGGCAATGCAATATAAAACAAGCCCGCCGCTTCGGCGCTCCTCAATGCGCAGCAGCAAGCCGATGACCAATAGTGTCAACACATATTGCAGAGCTTCGCCGTAAAACGAGTTGAAGTACATCGTGTATCCCTGATCGCTCAAAACAAAGACTGCCACAAGCGATGAAAAGACAAATGCTTTTAAACCGAAGCGCCTGAAAATATATCCGATAATCAAATGAATGGCGACAGCGAAGATGGCGAGATGTATCATGAACAGCCAGAAGAGATTGTATGTGCTCAGCGGCTTGCCGGTCAGCGCGTTGTATGCCAGGTTCAAGAATTTTGACAGCTTTATAGCCGGTATCTGCGATGATGGGAAGTCGAAGGTCGTGAAGTCTGTCTGCAAGAAATATACTGCACGGCCGAGAATCCCTCCGCCGGAGCCGAGGTCCATGGCGAACTCAGGCGTGTACCCGTAGCCTTGCCACATTGTCCGGGGGTTGTCGTCGACGTATTTAATCCTGCTGGGCTGAATCACCCGCAGGAAGTCGCCGCTGTTTGCCGGCCCCACAGCTTCAGGCACGTACGCCGACAGTACTGCAATGATGACGCATATTATCGTCACAACGGTATGAGGATGCTTTGCGATTGCCTTGTATGCTTTCGCAGCAGTCATAAAAACTCCTCCTTCGTCGAACTATTATACTCTAGAGATTCCCAAAAGACAAGACGAAGGCTTTCAGAAAAATTATCGAATAACGATAAAAAAGTATTGCAATACGATAAATACTATGCTATACTCCGTTTGTTCAAAGTAACAAACGGAGGTTTTGCGTGATAAATCACGCAAAACGAGATGATGTGCCAATCGCTCCCCCTGCGGGGAAATCCGCGACGCGCGGGGAACCGCGAGTTGATGCACAAAAGTCCATTCCTTTTCATGGACGATTTGTGCCTAAACGAAAGGAAAGGAATGGACTTTTTTATGTGGCACGGAAGAAAATCGCTTGCGTTCAGCAAAGCCTGCGTCCTGCTCTTCATGGCAGCGCTTGCAGCCTGCGCAGCGCTGGCGCCGATACTCGTCACCTGGCTCACGGATAGCTCCGCAGCCGCGCGCGAAGCAGGCAAGCTGCCGTTCTTGATAACGCTGTACACCGGCTGCGTGCCGGCGGCGATGCTGCTGGCCTGCCTCTACGCGCTGCTCCACCGCATCGGGAAAGGCCGCGTATTCGTAAAAGAAAACGCGACAAGCCTGCGGTACATCTCGTGGTGCTGTTTCGCGGGCGCGGCGATCTGCCTTGCAGCCGCGTACTTCTACATCCCGTGGATCGCCGTCAGCGCGGCGGCAGGATTCATGGGAATCATCGTCCGCGTCGTCAGGGATGTGTTCGCGAAAGCGATAGCCCTCGAAGAAGACGCGGCGTTCACGATATAAGGAGGTGAGCGCAGTGCCGATAATGGTAAACCTTGACGTGATGATGGCGAAGCGCAGGATCTCCTCGGGTTCGCTCGCCGAGAAAATAGGGCTCACCCAGGCGAACCTGTCGATACTTAAGACAGGCAAAGCCCGCGCTGTGCGATTTTCCACACTGGAAGCTATATGCAAAGAACTGGGCTGCCAGCCCGGCGATATACTGGAATACATGGAGGAATCATAATGGAGCATACAGAGTACACGGGACAGGAGTACCCGTCGCAGGAATACCCGCAGTACCCTGAGTACCCGTCGCAGGAATACCCGCAGTACCCTGAGTACCCGCCGCCCGCACCCATGCCCCCTTCGCGCACGAAGGGGGAAGCCGCCCAGGGGGCGGCGGGGGTTGTCCTACCATCGTACCCGCCGCAGGAATACCCGCAGCCGTACCCGCCGCCTTGGCAGGTGCGCCAGCCCAAGCCGGTAGCGCAGGATCCATTTAAACCGGACGGGCGAGACCTCGCCTTTGCGATTGCGGCGTTCGCGCTCGGAATCCTTTTCACCCGCTGGGCGCTCTTCCTGTGGAAAGGATGGGGAGTGACCGCGTTCACTGCCGCCTACCTTGCAACGACGACATTCTACTTTGTAAAAAAAGGCTCCTATCAAAAAGGAACCGCGACGATATTCTGGTTTGCCGTCACCTTGCTTGCAGGCGCTTCATACTCGCTTTGGGACAATGCAGGATTCAACGCCTACAGGGCGCTGTTCCTCTTCTGCTCGGCTGTCTACTACACGATAACGGCGTCAGGCAACAGGTTCATGGGCAAGACAAGCAACTACCTGTTCGTGGACGGCCTTAACGCGGTAATCTTCCTGCCATTCGGCAACTTCGCCAATCAGTATCTCAGTTTCAAAGCGCTGAAAAGAACCGGCAAGCGGGGCAAAGCGCTGCCTGCGCTCCTCGGGGTCGCGATAGCCCTCATACTCGCCGCCATACTCATCCCAATGCTCCGGCGGGCGGACAGCGGCGGCTTCGCTGCGCTTGTGGACGGGCTCGCGGACGCTTTGCGCTTTATCAATGCCAGGACGCTGCTCTATTTCGCCCTCGGCCTCCCCGTAGCGGCGTATCTTTGCGGCCTCGTCTCCGGCGCCGCGCACAAAAGGGGCGCGGACGTCATCAAACCCGAACCGGCGCAAAAAGCCGTCGGCGCTCTGCGCGCCCTGCCCACCGTGACAGTAGGCACAGTGCTTGGCGTGGTGTGCGCGATATACGCTATATTCATACTGAGCCAACTGCCTTACTTCTTCTCCGCTTTCACCGGGAACAGGCCGGAAGGCTGGCTCGTGTACTCCGAATACGCGCGCCGGGGGTTTTTCGAGCTTTGCGGCGTCGCGGTTATAAATCTTGTCGTAGTAACTCTTGGCAACCTGACCTGCAAGAAGAAGCGTTCGGACTCCGGGATGCTCAGGCTCTTTAACGTCGCGCTCTCGGTGATAACGCTCCTGCTTATAGCGACTGCGTTCAGTAAAATGGCGCTGTACATAAACGCTTACGGCCTGACGATGCCGAGGCTTCTGCCTTGCGTGTTCATGCTTTTCCTGGCGATTGTATTCATCGCCTTGATTGCGCTGCAAAAGTGGGACTTCTCCATAGTCCGCCTCGCGCTGGTAAGCGGTGCGGTGATAATGCTGGCTATGTGCCTTAGCAACCCGGATGCATTAGTCGCAAAATACAACACGGACAGGTACCTAAGCGGCACGCTGTCCGGGTATGATGTTGAAGTGCTCTACCGCGCTCGGTTCGCGGGGGTCGCGCCCGCCCTCGAAGTGCGTGATAAAGCGCGTGATCAGCGGGTCAAGAAGGCCGTTGATATGTACCTTGCGCGTCAGGAGGAGGAGCTGGGCGTCCATGTTACAGGCACTTACCTCGGGAGCGGCCTGAATGCCTACAGCTACGAGTCGTCACACGCCGCATCGCTCCTGCAAGGGAGGAAATAACGGTTAATCACAATTGCCTCGTAGCGAGGCAATTAAAGAAGGCTGTCTCTGGTGGACCATGCGATGGCGCATTCTTTTATGTTATGGGCAATGCCAATGCACAGGCAGTCGCCGTCGAGGCCGTGGTGGTATTTCTTGTCGAGTATCTGTGCAAGAGCCTCCTCCTTGAGCTTTTCGACGTCCTCGCCCTGCTTGAACTCGATGACAATGTGCGGCCGCTCGGGAAACAGCGACTCCATCCTGATGTCGCTTCGCCCGTGCCCCGATTCGATGTTGCTCGTTATCTTGTACAAGCCGTTCAGCGATATGCACATGCCGAGGAAAAGCATGTGGTACGCGTTCTCCTTCGCGTCGTGATAGCTTGTACAAGAAAGCACGATTTCCCGGTAGATGTCCAAGAAGCCTTCGATGTCGCGCCTGAATAGGCACTCGAACATATTGTTAAGGTCGATGCTCTCGACGTTCACAGACAGAGCGATGATGTTGACGAACTCGGTTGTGACCTCTCCGTTTGGAATGCGGACGCTCATGTATGAGGTGCCCGGTTCCCTGTTTATGATAGTCAGGTACCCTGAGTTGACGAGCAAACCCCATAGGGTGCTGTTATGTTTCAGTTCAAGGAAAGAGCACGTAAGATCCACGCTGACCGTTGCTGTGCCTTCGGCAATCAGCTTGTCAAAGCTCTTTCGGAACAGGCTGCCCGCCTGCGAGATCGACTGCCTAATGAGGAAATTCGTAGAGGTGTTCAGCCAGTAGTTGTCAAGTATCCCGGTGTCCGCATAGTACAGCACCGACCAGGGGTTGTACATCTCTTCCTCGCCGAACAGGTAGCCGTCGTACCGCTGCTTCACTGAATCGTCGAGCGAGAGGCCGTAGTCGGAAAGGAGCTTCTCTGCTTCGCCTTCGGTGAGTCCGAAGTACTGAGAGTATGGTTTATCCGCAACTGTATATACCCTGACATTGTTGAGCTGCGAAAAGATGCTCTCCTTCGCAATGCGCTGTATGCCCGTCAGCAGCGCCTGGTGGAGGCTCCCTTGCCCTTTGAGCGCCGCTCCGTAGAATCCGGAAAAGAAGACTTTCTGCTCATCGTGGAACCTGTACTCTACCGAGCTCAGAATCGGCGTGTCGTACTCGTCAATCAGAACGATTGGCCTAATGCCGTAATACTCGTGAACTGCCTGCATGAGGACGGAGATTGACGACTGGAGATTATCCTCGTCGATGCTGCGGTCAAGAAGCATGTCGTATGTTAGGTAGAACATGTAAAAACTGCGCTTAGTCCTGTCAACGCTGTCGTTAAAAACGAGACGGTACTTCTCATACTCAAAAGCAACGACGTCGGCGATTTTAAATATCAGCGACTCGGAGTTTCTAGCTTTACAATCCTTGAATGTGAAGTAGATCACCGGGCGCGAGTTGATCTCGGACGCGTACTCTGTGTCCATTATCGCGAGCCCTTCGAAAATGCCCCTGCTGTCTGCTGTGATGTCGAAGAACTCCCTGATAGTGGTCATGTTGAGCGTTTTACCGAACCTGCGAGGCCGGGTAATCAGAGCGACTTTGTCGCCGCATTGTATAAAGTCCCGGATTATCAGAGTTTTGTCTATATAGTACCTGTCCGTTTCGCGGATTTCCCTGAAATCGTCTATACCGATTGGCAGTAACTGTTTCATAATCGCTCGCATCCCTTCGGCTGTGGGTACTGTTTTGTCAAAGGCTCCTAGTGCTGTGTGTCACCTAAAAGTGTGCAAAAATTATGCTGGATTTTTCGACTGACAAGGCGAAGTCCCGCAGGAATACCCCAGGTATTTCAAGGGAGTTCAACGCAGTCAGACGGAAAAAGACGGCTGTAAGAGTTGTGCACTTTTAGGTGACACGCAGCACTAAGTACACAATAGCACAAACGTGTTGCCAAGGCAAGTCTTGGTGACGCAAAAGGCTGTGCGATTTGGTTTACAAAACCAAATCGCACAGCCTTTTGTGTTACTTCGCCTCTAGCACCGCCCCTACTCCCTGACCTGCAAAAGCTCGAGCGGGCTGCGCCTCGTAGCGAGAGCGGAGCAGGCAACGCCGAAAGCGGCGGTCAGCGCGAAGTAGCAGGCCGCAAACGGCAGCATGTTGGCGGCGGCTGCGCCGCCCCCGGCGCCGCCTGTCAGATACCTCCACAGCAGGCAGAGGGCCAGCCCCAGTGCGCAAAGCAGCGTCTGCTCGGATGCAAGCATGGCGCGAGTCCTCGCCTTCGTCGTGCCCAGCACGCGCGAGATTGCGGCTTCCTTCGTGGACTGCAGCACCATGAAGCAGCACACGAAACCGCCTATAAGCAGAGATGCCGCCACCGCCATCGGGTACAGCAGCTCCACGAGCCGCGCCGTGTTCCTCAGGTCCTCCAGCTTGCTCGTGTTCATTACCATGCTCATCCCTTGCCCATCCGCGCGTTCCGCAAACGCGCGGTAGTCGTCGACGCGCCCGCTGTCCCCGAGCGAGACCTCGAGCGCCGGGAGGGGGTCGAACAGGGGCGAGCCCTCCAGCAGCCCCGGCGTGTATATCTGCATCTTCATGTCAGGCGTCTCCCATGGGGAGAGCGTCTCGTCTATGCCTACGATCTTGAACAGGGTGGGCTCCCCGCCCGTCCCGGACGGCCTCACCTCCACGGTGTCGCCCAGCTTCGCGCCCAGGGCCTCCGGCACGCCCTTGCCTACGACCAGGACCCTCCCGAAGCGGTTCATAACGGAGGCGTCCGAGTGCTCCGAGTACGTCACCGGCGTCCAGCAGTCGTTGCAGCGCTCTATGTCGTTTGTAACAAGCATCGTCGTGTGCTCGATGGTTTTTCCGCCAAATTCTATATCCACGGGCTTGCTGTATCCCTCGTAGTACTTGCCTGACACGTACCCGGGGGACGCGAGCTCTTGTATCTTTGAAAATGTTATCTCTCCTACGAAATATGCTTTGACGGGCGTGTTCGCCACCAGGTCCGCGTATGACTCCTTCTGCTCTGCGACCCAGCCCACGGACAGAAGCAGCAGCGCCGCTATGGCCGCTACCAGCGCTGACTTGAGCGCGGACCGCGCTATGTGGCGTACGATGTGGCGCATGGCGAAGCCCAGGGCTCCGAGCTTCGCGGGGACCGGTTTTGCGCGCGCGCCCGGAGAGGTGGCGAGGCGTTTGGATGCGCTCGCTTCACGCCCTGCGCCGGCTGTTTCGGATGATGGCCCGGCTGCCTCAATGGCGATGCGCGCAGCCTGGGTGGCGCCGCTCTCCTGCCCGGCTCCCTTCGCGCGCCCGGCTTGCGCATCTGCTCTCGTTGCGGCTTGCCTCTCTTGCCCGATTCCTACTGTTCCCGTATGGCCGCGTAGAACCCCCTTAGCCCGCGCCGAGCCCTGCCTCCTGCGCCTAGGTGCGGCCGCAGCCTGCAGCAGAGCCAGCGGTGGGCGCCTGCCCATGCCGCGCAGCATGGCCAGCGCGAATGCGAGCGCGAGCGCGAGCTGGCATAGGGAAACGCCGACGACCACCGCCATCGGCACAGATGCGTCGACTGCGTACTCCTCCAAAAGCAGCAGCGCGTTGTTGCGCATGATTGTCCGTCGAGTATAGGCGCACGCCGCCGCGCCTCCCATCAGCAGCGAGAGGGCGGTCACAGCGAGCAGGGGGTACAGGAGCGCTCCTCCCGCTTTCTTCTTTGGCGTCCCGAGCGCCCTCATTATCGCGTAGTCCTTGCGCCTTCGGCCTACTAGCAGGTAGACCGCCAGTGCGGTCGACGCCGCGGCCGCCAGGCTGAACAGCCCTATCTTGACGCGCGACACCCAGGCGGACTCATCGAACCCGCTCTCTATTGCCAGCCAGCCCCTGTCGTACAGTACAAGAGCGAGACCCATGCCCGCAAGAGCCGGCCCCGCTTCCTCGGCGAACGCGCGTATGTCCCGCGCGTCGCCTATCACGAAGCTGTACTCCGACGGCGTGGGCTCGTGGGCTGCAGCCTCAGCCTCTCCCACAGGCAGCAGCGATCTTGGGACGAACACCGCGTTTATCGAGTACCCCCAGTGAGGGTCCTTGCTCCGCTGCGCACGCCCGTCCGTGTTGACGTATATGCCTACTATCTCCAGCTCGGCTTCTTTCTGCGGCAGCCCGTACCTGGCCGGCGTCCCCGCAATCGCCCCCACGTTCACGTACTGCTCGAACAGTATGTCGCCGAGCCCGAACGTCACAGTGTCGCCGAGCCCGAGGCCGTTCTCCGAGGCGAACTCGTGGCTCACGACGCATACATGCCCCGCTTCCGCGCTGTCCTCCGGCGTAAGCATGCGGCCTTCCAGGATCTCCATCCTGCCGTCCGCAAAGCGCATGATGGACCTCATGTCCTCCGTGTACACCATGTCGAAGGTGCGGCTGTCCGCGTCGGTGATCTCTATGAGCTCTCTGAGCGGTCTGAACTTCTCGAGCTCGAGGTAGTTTTCAGGCTCGCCGTCGAGCGGCCAGACCGCGTCGCACCAGGAGTCGGAGAGCATGTCGCCTATGTTGTATTGGTACTCGCCTGCAACCGCCAGGGGCGCAACCCTCAGCACGAAGACGTACCTGCTTCCGACCTCGAGCTTGCTTGTCTGCGATGCCCCGTAGTCGCCCACGGACCTGGTGTGCCACCCCGAGCGATTCGTACCCACAGGGCGCCAGCCGGAACCGTGTTCGCTTAGCGCTTTGACAAAGCCGCCAAGCTGATGCACTGACTGCTCGTTCCCTGACGTGATGGTCTCGTTCTCTCCTAGCTTGTGGACGTATCCTGCGAGTGATTCTACGTAGTCGACATAAAACCTTGCATAGCGTTTCTCGTAACCGCTTTCAAACTCGTTTTCCGAAATGACCGTCGCCTCGACGATGCAGCGCATATGGAAGGGATAGAAGTAGTCGCCGTCGTCCATGCGCCGGTACTCCGTCGAGACTCCCGCTGTCATAAGCCGCCTGTCGGTGGACGATATGTACGGCAGGCTCTCCACTGCGTCGATTTGCGCTTGCGACAGCGTCGCGTAGCAGCCTGTGGTTGCGCTCTCGAGCATCAAATGGTACGGGAAGCCTGCCCCGCTGACCACGGGTAACCATGGCGGCGCTGCCTCGACGGAACCAATCCCGTAGTACTGCGCTGCAGCGTTAGCAACTTCCCTCTGCGTTATGGCGTGCTCAACCGCCTGCGACAGCAGCGTGAACGCGATGGCGCTGAGCAGAACGACGGAGAGCGCCGTCCTCACAAGCGAGCGGGTTAAAGTTTTTATGGCTTGTGACATTAAACCACCCCATAACGACCTGATTGCGGCTCGGAGCCGCAATCAGGGTCGATGCATTTACTGATTTGATGTGCTGCCATACAGTCACTTCGATCTTGCTAGAATCATAGTTCTCCGCAAGGCTAAAGGTTTGCGTTTTGCTCAGCCCTGAAGCTCAAGAAAAGCCCATCCAGTTAAACCGCTTAGCACATCGTTCGTTGCACAATAGGCATTACAGGTGTTCCAACAGGCATTCATGTCGCATGCAGCCTCCAGCATGGACTCAACCGTCTCTCTGGCCGCGAGGAAGTTCTTACTGAGTTCTGTTGCCTCATCAAATGTTTGCATTTTTCGCCCTCCTTTCTCTTGTATTATGTTAGGTGTCCAGCAAGTACCATTGTACCACATCGCAGTGGAGTTTTCTACATATTTATTTGCTTAATGAGTTGAAATAGGTAAAAGGTGTTACAGTTCAGACGTCACCGCGACCGTCGCGGCGCCTCGCCCCACAGACATTGTGCATATGGCTACCCTGCTCTTCCCACCCACCCGCGAGTCGCCGCGACTGATCCAACCCATACCAAAGCGCGACAAAACCCAGCTTCGGGGCATATGCCCGGGTAGCTGGGTTTTTTAGTCGAGCTGCTTGAATATCGCAGCTACGCCATCATACAGCGATTCGCCACGGCTCCTGATTTGTGCCAGAACCCCAAGAGTAGCGCATAGGTACTCCAGGCTCTCGTCGCTCCTGAGCGTCATTACCTGCCGGAGCTTCATTTTCAGCACCCTAAGCAGACGCTCGCAGAGCGAATTGTTTGTGGGAACATTTTTGTCGTGCAGGAATAACAGGTGGCTGTCTATGTACTCCAGCATCCTCAAATACAGGTTGTATCCATCCTTGTAGTACTTGCCCGGTGGTTCGTACTCATACTCGTTTTTCGCGGTTTCGAGGATTCGCATGTACCTGTATTCGAAATCCGCAACCACGTTGCCGTCAATGTCCTCGTCATCGCCGAGCGAGTTGCGATAGTGGATCATCTCCCTGACCAGCTCCCACATCTGCTTGCTCCAAGTGAGGTTGGTCTCGTACTCGATGCTGGCTATCAGATAGCGCAGTATATGCGCCAGGCACTCCTGGTGCCTTCTCCCGTATGAGTAGAAGGTTTTATCATGGTCATGGACCAGCGTGCCCTGACAATACTCGACCGGCGTGCCCTTGACGCCCTCATGCCCTTTGTGCTCCCGCGCATAGTACATAACGTCGCCTCCCGTGGCGCACACAAGGACTTGCTTCAGTTTGCCGTTGACGCGGGCGGTTGTGAAATCGGCGCCCATTACCGGGGCGCACAAAAGGTTTGCGAGGGCATTTGCCTGCTTTCTTTCCGTCTTCATGGAGAACTCCCTGGAAAGCCCGTTGATCATGCCTTCTGCCCTTGTCGGAACGCGCCCTCGGCATAAGTTCCTCCATGCCGCCGAACTTGTAGAGGTCGACCCATTTCGAGAGCGTGCCCGGCTTGTACTGGAACGCCGTCCCGTCCGGCCTGACGA
>Ga0082212_10007332_pt1 | contig 14611 bp, 14 predicted proteins | sample TergutNt197P3_FD_71548 | JGI IMG/M metagenome (GOLD analysis project Ga0082212, IMG submission 71548) | Neocapritermes taracua P3 segment gut microbial communities from Petit-Saut dam, French Guiana - Nt197 P3 | ecosystem: Host-associated > Arthropoda: Insects > Digestive system > Gut ... | reverse complement strand
GAGATTTTACACATTTGCTTGTATGTGCATTTTTTGTCGCATACAAACCAATGGTAAAAATTGTATTTTTTGATATTAAAGATACTTACGCATGTATGTGCAAATTTAGGGTAGAGATTTAGGTTGGAACTAGATTTGAGCATACCACATTGGACGGCATTGACCGAAACCGTACACAAAAACCGCGTCAATGCTTATTCTATCTGAACGCATTTGACGCGGCTGGACGGTATTGGAACTTTCAGTGGTGGAGGTGGTGGGAGTTGAACCCACGTCCAAGAAGCGAGAAGGGGAAGTTCGTCCACAGGCTTGCTCCGCTTTGCGTAAGCCTCTACAGGGGTAAGAGCGGATGACCCTGTTCAAGGCTTTGCCAACTAATCTCGGATGCTGTTAGTAGGCATGGCAACATCCCATTCCGTTCCTTCATTCGGCAGACCGTAGTCATCCGTCAAAAGGTTTTACGAGGCCGCTATCGGAAGGTCGCGGGTACTCGCTCGCTACTGTTTAAGCGGCGAGGGCCAGTTCGAATCTATCGTTGGCATTTTTGTTTTTGTCGGCTTGATAAGGGGGCCAGCCGGCAAACCCCCGCCTGCACTTCGCACTCCTGAGTCAACCTGTCGAAACCGGTCACCCCCGGATCCATTTTGATTTTCCCCTCAGGAAAAATATAGAAATGGATGATAAGTGTAACAGAAGTCTGCTAGTTTCCGGTAGCCGTATTATGTTTTGTCCAATTTAAACCGAGTTGCAATGCTTTGAGCCTCTTGCAAAACCGCGAGGTATTATCCCCATTTGAGGCTATAGCCATTTACGTTTTTGTTGTTCACTTAATACTAGGTTGCGTTTATCCCAACTAAACGCAACCTAGTAATAGTAACTACTTATCATCCGAAGTAAACTGCGATATTCTATGGGGTCAGGGTGTCGCAATGAAAACAGGATTTACACAAAGTCTACCTTCACAGTCTTTTTATTCATTGGGCCTCTTGCAAAACCACGGGTTTTTCAACTATCCTCATTGCAACTTGGTATCAACTATTCATTTTTCACATCAGTTATTTAGGAGCCTCCAATGACCAAAACCATGCGTGCCCTAGTCAAAACTGAACGCGCCCCAGGGCTTACGATGAAGGATTTACCGGTGCCGGATATTGGGGCATCCGATGTTCTCGTCCGTATCCACAAAACGGCTATTTGTGGCACAGATATCCATATTTGGAATTGGGATGCATGGTCGCAAAAGACTATTCCTGTGCCAATGCAGATAGGCCATGAATACGTGGGGGTTATTGAAAAGGTTGGTTCTGCTGTCAAGGGTTATAAGGGGGGCGAGCGGGTTACGGGCGAGGGTCACATAGTTTGTGGCCACTGTCGTAATTGTCGTGCCGGTAAAAGGCATCTATGCCCGAATACTACGGGCGTTGGAGTAAATAGGCCCGGTGCTTTTGCTGACTATTTGTGTCTGCCTGCAGAAAATGTTTTTCCTGTGCCTGACAGTATTCCAGATGACGTGGTTTCGGTTTTTGACCCCTTTGGCAACGCCTCACATACTGCCCTTTCTTACAACCTTGTGGGCGAAGACGTGCTGATTACTGGAGCAGGCCCAATTGGGATAATGGCAGTGGCAATTTCTAAGCATGTAGGGGCGCGCCACGTTGTCATTACAGACGTAAATGACTACAGGCTGAGTCTCGCTAAAAAGATGGGAGCCACTGCAACGGTTAATGTTGGAAGGGAAAACCTAAAAGATACAATGCACAATTTGGGTATGACTGAGGGTTTCGACGTTGGCCTGGAGATGTCAGGCAATCCAGGTGCCTTTAGATCTATGATTGAATCAATGTCCAATGGTGGTCGCCTTGCCCTGTTGGGGTTACTGGAGGACGGAGCCGGTATTGACTGGAGCATGGTCATCTTTAAGGGCTTATTCCTAAAGGGCATCTATGGGCGCGAGATGTATGAGACTTGGTATAAAATGACTGCAATGTTGCAGTCCGGCTTAGATATTAGCCCTATCATCACTCATAGATTCCCAATTGATGACTTTAAGCAGGGCTTTGAAATCATGGGTAGCGGACAGAGCGGAAAGGTAGTCCTAGACTGGGGCAAATAGCTTGGTGATTTTCTGCTGTGGATAGCCATGTGAAAAATCATCTCTGCTCAATTTTCTGATAAAATAAAATACCGGAAAATTATCTTCACCAGTTTTTTTGAAATAATCAACGACACCAATGACACCAAAGACACCTAAGTCACACAAGACACTCAAGACACTCAAGAAACAAGAGTCAACAGATACTAGAGCATTTTCAGATGCTTTGAGCATGGCGATAGAGGTCATTGCATCAAATTCAAAAAAGTCCATTGGAGACATATTATCAGACGGCCTGCGTCCAATCGCAGAGGTACTGGACATTGATCGCATTATGATCGTCCGCTTCTTTGAGGGAGACACCACTTCCGTAGAAGTAAAGTACGGTTGGGATATAGAAAGAGGGGGAACGATTGCTGTTGCAGAGGAGTTGAGAATATTTTCTGTGACTGAATCTATTGCTCGCTGGATTTCTTTTTTGCTTAAAGATATTTGCTTCCACCTGAAACAGAGCGAGTTTACAACAGGGGAAAGCGCATATTTTAAACCCTTTGGCGTTATGTCGATACTCATGGTACCTGTTTTTGCCGATGGCGAATTTTGGGGTGCAGTCGCTTTCCAAGATCACAAAAATGAGAGGGGTTTTGACAATGACAGCGTCGCCCTCATGCGCTCAGTAGCTAGGTTATGCGCTAGTACTATTATCCTAGGTGAACAGACAAAGGCCGCACTTGATGAAGTTGAGCAACGTAACAAACTCCTCATCACTTTAAATACAATTTCTGCCATCATGCTCCAACCCAATATTACAAATTTTTCGCAAGTCATCAACCAATGTATGGGCACGATGGCCGAGGCTGTGGGTGTCGACAGAGTTTATATTTGGAAGAACCACTTAATTAATGATGTACTTCACTGTACCCAGCAATATGAGTGGTCAGAGGGTGCGGAACCACAGCAGGGTAATGAATTGACGGTAGATATTTCTTATGATGACAATATGCCTACTTGGAAAGAGATTTTGTCCAAGGGCAATTGTGTAAACAACATTGTTAAAGATATGACCACTGAAGAACAAGCCCAACTTTCACCACAGGGCATTGTGTCTATCCTGGTTGCACCGGTGTTTTATCAAAACCAATTCTGGGGGTTTGTGGGCTTTGATGATTGCAAAAAAGAGAGGTTGTTTTCACAAAATGAAGAAATGGTGTTGCTTACCGTCAGTCAACACTTTGCGGATGCGCTGATTCGCAACCAAATGCAACATAATCTGGACGATCAGAGCGAATTTGGCCGGGTGATGTTTGAAATGGCTCCCATAGGTTTGAGTATTTTTGATCAGAACCTAAAGTATATTGACTGCAACGAAGCAATTCTCAGGATGTATGGAGTTGAAAAACAATATTTTCTTGATAATTTCTTGGAATTTTCCGAGGAATACCAGCCAGATGGCCAGAAGTCCTCGGAAAAATTGCCACAGATTTTGAGAAGTGCCTTAAACGGCGAAAATGTAAAAATTGAATGGATGCACAAATCTATAAAAGGTGAATCCATCCCATGCGAACTGCTGGTAACGCGTGTAAAACACGACGACAAGTACATCGGCCTAAAATATGCCTATGATTTGCGCAACATAAGAAAAATGGAAGAAGACATACTGCAACTTGAGATAGAGGTTGACAAAATTTTCTATGATGGCCTGACGGGTATTTATAACAGACGCTACTTCGATGAAAAACTAGAGTTAATTATCAAGACACTATCGCGCTTTAAGGGCAATTTGAGTTTGATGATGATTGATATAGATTTCTTTAAAAAGTTTAATGACACCTACGGTCACATTGAAGGCGATAAATGTCTAATAACAGTCGCCCAGGCCATTAGTAAGGAAATAACCCGCTCAGATGATTTTTTGGCTAGGTACGGAGGGGAAGAATTTGTCGCTGTCCTACCTCATACCGATGCGGTAGGCGCGAAACGAGTTGCCGAAAAACTACTTGATGTTGTGAGACAGTGCAATATTCCTCATTCTAAAAACGCCGCGGCAGATTGCGTCACAATTTCCATTGGTATTGCCTCGGGCAAGATAGAATATAAACAGAACCCAAATGACTTTGTATTAAAGGCCGATGATATGTTATATAAATCTAAGCAGAATGGCCGCAATCAATATAATTCGGAAACACTCTGATATTCGTAACACTTTTTCTATTAGGTAGTTGCAAAACCCTGTAATACATCTGCTCCCTCCGTTCCACCGTCTCCATCTTAGATTGTGCAAGTGTTGACATATCGATATTTTCGCTGGATTCGGTTACACTTCGGGAAAGGTGGCAAGTGTCGGTGGTTTTGCAAGAGGCTCCATGAGCAACAAAAGTAACACTACTTTAGCACTACAGTCTAAAAGGCTGGGGTTCGGGAATAGGGGGGAAACTTTTTTCCTGAATAATTGTCCCATTCACAACAAGGATTTCCTCGTCATCCGTGGCTTCTCCCGGAACCAAGTTCTGACCGAGGCAAGCCAAATAGTATGAATCCAGATGGGTGTTTGTCTTTGTAGTTGCTCTGCCCCGCCTGTCGGTGATTTCTTCTTTGGGTACGCTTACAAAGGCACGATAAAAGAGTGGATGTTTCCATGGAGTAAGGGGAATCTGATCCAGCCCATATTCTGGCACTAGCTTTTGAAGCGTAGTCGGATACTCCCCATACCTATCTCTGTATCGTTTTAGTGCATCGCAAGTCGAGCGTATTATTTGCCTGACCTGCTTTTTTTCCTCATCGGCTTTGCGCTTTAGCATTGCCTCAAGAGTAAAAACATCTTCCCTAGCTGACATCCCCTCTAGTTTTTCAGGAAAAAGCCTTGCAATTTCTTCCATCAATGCTTTAGATTCTAGTGTTTTACCCTCTCGACCGAGTGATACAGCTTCGTCATACAGCTTTTCAGGTAGCCTAGGGTCGTTAGAAAAACAACCTATGGTTAAAAGGCAAAAAATAATCGAAAGAAAAATTCTGCACATAGTTCTATTATACCGAGTTGCATCCAATAGGCATAGTCGTTTAACTTGTGACAAGCAACGCTTGGAGCAAGTTAAACCAACGGAGTGGAATCTTCATAACTCTGTACTGTTTTTCAGGTTAATTCACTATGGGACATGATTACCAACTGAGGACAATGTGAAGTAGAGCCGCCATAATCCCAATTGAACGCAACCTAGTATTAGTGTGATAACTGGATGCTTGAAACTGGTATCATATACTTGATGCGACTAATTGCCCAAGTTTGCCCACAGTTTGATCCGAGTGCCCAATGGCATGACAGTGACACTAATATTATCGCCAAAAGCCCTATTTTTAGTTTGTTGGAGGTTCAGCGAAAGTCTCCCCACAGTAATGTTGAGGGAGCTTTTTACCGTCTCGTATGCCCTGAGTGGGTTCATACAATTCCATTTACTCCAGAGAGTGCGGGGTTGGAATTACTTGTGGTGGAGCAATATAGACATGGCATCGACAGAGCCTCCCTAGAAGTACCTGGCGGAGTCTGTGATTCCGGAGAGGATCCTCTGTCTGCGGCAAAGCGGGAATTACTGGAAGAGACCGGATTTGTTTCGGATAACTGGATAGAGCTTGGTTTCTGCTCTCCAAACCCGGCTATTCAGAATAATCGCTGTCACTTTTTTTTGGCTCTAGATTGCGTTTCGGTTCGCGACTTGGTTTTAGACCCCACAGAAGAGCTTCGGGTTTGGGCACTGCCTTTCCATGAATGGCAGGAAAGGCTCAATTCTGGTGAAATACATCATTCTCTGGTACTTGCCGCCTTTGAGCGGTTGCGCCATAGTATAGCCTGGCCTGCCCTCCAACAAAAAATATTGCTAACGCAAAACATATAGACTAAACACCATGAGCATATTAGACCTCAACAACATATTTAACCCAGTGGCCTCAAGGCTGGATGCTGTTGAAGAAGAGATTCGGCGATTATTGCAGAGCGATATACCCGTCATTTCTAAACTTTCCGAACATGTTTCCAGAGGGAGCGGAAAAAGGCTACGTCCTGCCTTGGTTTTACTGGCCTCAAAGTTTTGTGGCTACTCCTCTGATATGGACATTCGACTTGCCGCGATTGTCGAACTCATTCATACTGCCACCCTGATACACGATGACATCATTGACCACGCGCTACTTAGGCGGGGAATACCCAGTTTTAATGCCAAGTGGGGGAGTACGTTATCTGTGCTTTTTGGAGATTTTCTTTCATTGTGCTCAATTCGGTCAGCAATCGAAGGACGAAATTGGAGAGTAATGGAAATCATTGCTGACGTTGCTACCAAAATGATTGAGGGGGAGCTAATACAAAATGAATATGTTTATAACTTAAAGATCACTAGAAAGGCATATCTTGAAGTTATCGAAAGAAAAACAGCATATCTTTTTGCGGCGTGTGCAGAAATTGGAGCGGTGTTGGCAGACAAAGATGAGAGAGTATGCGAGGGGCTTTCAAAATTTGGAATGGAACTTGGCAGGGCTTTTCAATTTGTTGACGACCTCCTAGATTACATCTCAACTAATGAAAAGATGGGAAAACCCGTTTTTTCTGACTTACGCGAAGGCAAGCTCACCTTACCCATTATTTCCCTTATGGAAAAGATTCCAGCAACAGTTACCCCCATCATCGAAAATATTTGGTCGAATGATTTTACCGGAAACGATCCATCTGTTTCAGATGAAAAATATATCAATATTTTGTTGAAACTAATGAAGCAGTATGGAACCCTTGAGGAAACTCGTAACCTTGCAGTGGCCGCTTCTAATAAGGCCACTAATAGTTTGCCACTCGATGAAGGGGACACGGATATGAGAAAATTGTTGATGGAAATACCATCAATTTTGATCGATAGGACACATTAAGTAATAGAGACTGTTTGCAATGGTAAACACCGACATATCCAGATTGACTGCCGCCCACCTAGACCACCGCCGTATGTGGAAGGAATTTGACTATTGCTATCCTGTCATAAGTCGCCGTAGCAGAGGTTTGAGCCTTGGGGTAAACCTGAACCCGAAAAAGGAATGTAACTTCAGGTGTGTATACTGTGAAGTAGACCAACAAAAATCCTCAAGGTGTGGGAAGGTAGATATAAATCACCTCGAAAATGAGATGAAGACTCTCCTAGAGCTTGCTATGTCAAAAAAAATATTTGAGATACATCCTTTTAGCGCGGTAAGTACAGAAATCCAGAGGATAAACGACATTGCGTTCAGCGGAGATGGTGAACCAACATTAGCAATTGAATTTTCTTCTGCTGTCCAAAGGCTTGCTGGGCTGAAGTCTGCACTGGGTTTGTCGGATGTTAAGATGGTACTCATCACTAATGCCACTAATCTTCAAGATTCAAATGTGATAAAAGGTATTGACACAATGATGGCAAACAATGGGGAAATATGGGCAAAACTCGATGCAGGAACTCCTGATTATTATCACAAAATAAACCGCTCAAGAGTTGAACTGGAGACAATAATAGAGAATTTAATTTTTGCAGGCAATCGGTGGCCACTGACGCTTCAAACTCTTTTTTTGGAGTGGGAAGGATGCCCTCCAAGCAATACTGAACTACGCCATTACATAAATAGGCTAAAAACCATAATAGATCATGGGGCGCAGATAAAGTGCCTACATGTTTATACTATTGCAAGGACAACGCCCGAAAAAAAAGCAAAGGCTCTGTCTAACGCCACATTAGACCAACTGGCCAGTGATATTGCAAAAGAATTTCCAGAGCTGTCCATAGAAAATTTTTATGGCCAAAGCCAAACCTAGTTGCACCAATCTGGCGCAACTAGGCATGTAACTACCAGTTATCTATTCAACAACGCTTTTACTTCCGCAGGAGGGTCGAAGGTGGATTTGGGAATGTCAACATTGTTTTTTATTTCTGTCATCACGATTGTCAATTCTTGGCCTGCCACCTTTTGTTCCATCCTGTGTGGCATTAATAATTCGCCCACTTTTTTGTAGTCCTTGACGAGTATTTCGATGGTTATTGTCCCTATTTCGGATTCTGTTGTTGCTTCATGTTTGAGAAGAAGCCCCGACTTTATTGAGTAGTAGCTGGTTCTCGGGTCGCCTGCATTGGGTGTGAGTTGCACTTTATAGCACTCCTCGCCCTGCACAGTTTCAATGGCCAATGCTTCAATTTTGCTATACTTTTTTCGCCAATTTTCTTCCCTAAATTCTGCATTAAGCAATGCAGTATCGCCTTCCTTCCCTGTCTTAATGCTTGGGCCTGACATGGGATTGTAGCTCCAGGCTATTTTGCCATCAACGCCCTCAAGCATTTTGCCCATACCAGGTATTTCAGCTTCCTGTAGCTGAAGGTTTGGCTCGGCGGAATAAATGGTGAGGTTTGCACTAATGCCCATTGCTGGCATCATCATTGTTCCCTTGGCAACGGAATTCTTAATTTTTTTGTAGGCTTCTATGCCACCAGTTGCCTCTATGTACTTATCCATGATGGATTCACCAGACGGCAATTCCACCTTAGTAGCCTGTGGTGCTTCCTGTGCATAAAGCAATGGAACGCTCAGTGCCAACAGACAGATGAAAAGTCCAGATTTATACATTTTTTCTCCTTAATGAAAAATTGTTATTGTGTTTTTATCCATGCAATTGCCTTGTCTAATACAGAGTCTCTCCCCGCCAGCAACTCTCTTTGAGTAAGCCTAACAACCTCATCAGGTATAACTCCAGAGCCTTCTAACTGTTTTCCGCCCTCAGAAATATAATTGGCCATGATGTATTGAAACCCATCGCCATTAGGTAGACGGACGAAGGCAGATGGCAGTGCCGCTCCGGCGGTGGGTGTGCCAAAGATGCGTGCGCGCTTGAGGTCCTGCATTCCTCCTGCAAATATCTCGGTTGTAGAAGCCGAGCAACCATCTACCAACACGGCAAGGGGCGCGCTAGTAGCATTGGGTCGAGGATTAACAATGAAGTTAATGGTTGCGCCGCGCATCAGCATTGTTCCAAGTTTAAGTCCACGTTGACTTGTAAACCATCCTGCGGCTCCCATAGCCATGCCACCGATTCCCCCTGGATTTCCTCGCAGGTCGATAATGAAACCTTTTGTGTTTTCTGTGTCAGCCATTATCTTTGAAAAGGCACTTGCAACTGCTTCTGGGTTGAGCCACTGGTTAAACCTGATGATTCTAATGTCTTCGGCCATCGAGCTTGTTTCCACCCAAAAATATGATTCAGGCATTTGCCCAAATTTGAACTTGCTACCCCTTGGCGCAATCCTGTCTAGCTTAAGTAATTTTGTAGAGCGACCATCATGGAATTCAATCTCAACCAGTTCAGATGGTTGTCCATTAATCATCCCTAATACAACCCTAGAAGCCATCAGTTCTTTTAGTAAACCCCTGGCGTGTTCTTCCATTCGCTTGATGAATGGAGCAACTTCTTTGCCGTCTACCTTGAGTACCTCCCAGCCAGGCTTTACACCTGCGGTAGCGGCAGGAGAATTTTCATCAACCGTTGTAACAATCGCCTTTCCGCCCAACGCCCTCAAATCTATACCAGGAGTGTAGTCCCCAGTGTTTCCGCTCTCTATGTCGGCATAGACCTTGGCTGGGAAAACGCCAATGTGTGTCTGTTTGAGCAATCCCAGCATTTCATTGATGGTATTGCGACCAGCATCCATTGAGACTGCACTTTCGATTCTTGGTTTATATTCCTCGTAGACCTTTTGCCAGTCCACCCCCCCAAGGTCGGGATCATAGTGCTTATCTTTGACAGTTGCCCATACCTCCTCAAAGGAAGCCAGCAGTAGCTTTTTCTGCCCAGAGTCAAAGCTGTCTTGTGCAAAGGCAAAAAAAGTGATTGATGTGATGACTGTAAAAAATAGGTGTCGCATAGTACCTCGATACCCTCAATATACCAGTATTATTGGTCAGGTTACTCCCGCAATAATTTTTCCTTCTTCAGTATCAAAATCTTCTTGCGCAGGGAATGCCACGCACCAAAAATTGCCACACCGATATAGATCATCAAAGCACCTGAGATAATGTTGAATAGCAGTGTGGCACCAGATTCGCCATTCATGTAATCTATAAAATATAAAACTCCCCTCACACCAACAAACAACTCGAACCACATAATCGGAAACAGCAGTTTGTTGACACGTCGATAATAATTCAGACGCGAATCAATATCGCTATATATGTCAAACTGCCCATCGCTAGCTCTCTTACGAAAGTACACCCACCGGAACCATGAAGATACATGCTCTACGCGATTTTCAGCCATAAAACATATATATTTCATTCCTTCAGGGTGATCAGGCAGGGTTTCCAGTAATTCGATTCGATAGATGTACTCCCCAGGCTCGCAATCCAAAAAAGAATATCGGAAGAGAAAAAAGTCCGTAAATGCCAATCCTTTGGCAGACATACCGTTGAGCCAAACTTCTTCTTTTTCATGGTCGAAAAATACCTTCCACACATATCTTTTCATTGCATATCTCCAACGAACGCTTCCCCGTTGCGAAGTAATTCCTTAAGCCGCTTCAGTTCCATCTGAAGCATGTTTCGCCCCAAGTCTGTGATTACATATTCCTTTTTTCTGGAATCCTGCACTCCAGAATGGGCAGTTATCCAATTCTTTTGTACCAGAGCATTTATGGCTCCATAAAGTGTTCCTGGGCCTAAGGCAACTCGCCCCGCCGTCTGTTTTTCGATGTTTTGCATGATTGCATATCCGTGCATTGGGGCAATAACTGACAATAGGATGTAATAAACAGCCTCTGTCAGCGCGCCCCGTTCAAAGCTCTCTGGTGACATCTGTCTGACCTCTAATTACGGTTGCCGTAGTATCGGCTATCGTAGTAATTACATCGACAGACGTAGTAGTTGTCAATATTATTTTTTCAAACATTTTTTTTGCAAACATAAAAGTGTTGAATTTAGTAGAGTTATGATTGAAAAAATATTTCAAAAATATTTGACATCATAAAACTACATCTGTAGAATACTACAAATGTCGAAAATGGAGGCAAGGCATGAAACCAATTAAGAGACTGCCAGATGCTGAGTTTGAAGTTATGCGAGTACTGTGGTTACACGACCCGCCTATGTCAACAAATCAGATTATCGCCTGCCTCCGTCCGGAGCTTACATGGAAACCTCAAACGGTTTTGACTTTGTTGGCACGGCTTATAGAAAAAGGTTTCCTCAGTAGCGAAAAAGCAGGTAAGGAGCGCAGATATACTCCACTTGTGCTACATGACGACTACCTACGAGCCGAAACCGGCAGTTTTTTTGATAAGGTTCATGATAATTCGGTTCTTAGCCTCGTCAATACTCTATATGATGGCAAAAAACTTACCCCAAGTGAGATCGCTGACTTGCGGAAATGGCTAGATGAAAAAGGGAGGGTGGAGTGAGTTTTCTGTTTGCCCTTTTGTCCACATCATTTTCCATGTCTGTGGTTGCCCTGGCACTGCTATTCATAAATAAGATGGTTGCACCCAAGGTTTCAGCAACCTTTAGATATAATGTGTGGTTGCTTGTATTGCTTGGATTTATTGTTCCTTTCAGGTTTAATCCACTACCAGCACTAGCACCAATTCATGTTCCTATAGCGTTTGCATCGGCGAGTGCTACCAGCAATGTTCCTGAGTTAATGCAGGATGAAGCACCACAAACATCAATAATTAAACCAACTGCTATCACTCCATCTGAGGCAACCCCAACAAGCGAAGAAATTTCTGCCCTTTCGGTGGTTTCTGGCGATGAAAAAACGCTTTTCCCCCGTACCTACATTTTGAATGGGACATGGTTGGCAGGGGTATTAGCAGTGCTGGTATACCATTTATGGTCATACCTGCGATTTGCTACTTCAGTCAAAAGGTTTGGCAGAGTAATCGAGAATGGGCCATTAGCGTCATTATTAAAATCTGTGCAAGAAGAGATGGGACTTGGGGGGAAACCAGTCGCATTAATAGCATGTTCCTTTGTGTCAAGCCCTATGCTCATCGGATTTTTTAGCCCAGCAATCCTACTGCCGGACTCTAGAATTTCGCACGAAGAACTTGATCATGCCTTCCGCCACGAGCTAACACACTATAGACAGATGGATACTTGGAGAAATTTACTGACATTAATTGTAACTGCACTGCATTGGTTTAATCCGCTTGTATACCTTATGGCAAAGGTCATTCGTACAGACCGTGAAGTAGCTTGTGATGAAACCGTAGTAACGGGATACTGCGTTGAAAATCGGAGGGACTATGGAGAAACGATCATAGGATTTATAGGTATCACAAGAGCAAGAAATCCAGTCTTGTCGACATATTTTTTTGGAGGAAGCCGGAGCATCAAAAAGAGACTGGTTGCAATTATGGATACAAACCGCAAGAGCAAAGCACTAGCTACATTTAGCGCTTCGTTTGCGATTTTGGCTACCATGCTTTCTGGCGGTGTGATAGGAATTGCTCCCGGTGTTGATAGATATAGTGACACTCTTCCTTATATAATCAGTCCAGACGACGAATTTTGGAAAACCACACGCCTACCTGCGATTCAGACAATAGTACCTTCTACACCCCACACAGGAACAGAGTTTAGGTCATTTTCTTTTCCGAGCGGAGGCAGGCTGAAAATCTCCACTATATTTGGGAATATAAAACTTATGGCGTGGGAAAAAGATGAAGTGTTGTTGTCAGCAGGTTTTAGCCCCAGTTCCGATGGAGAACATGCAAGCATTGAGGTAAAGGGCGACAGTGGCTCTCTGGAATTAATCGTCAAAGTCCCTCCCTTACCTATAAATAGAGGCAATGACAACCTGCATGGGGCGCAGTGCAATCTAGAACTAAAAGTGCCATGCAATATAGTTGGAAATATCGAGGCGGTTAATGGCGCAATAGAACTTCATTCGATCAGTGGCACAAACAGACTCGAGGCAATCAATGGAACGATTGCGTTATTTGAGGTCAGCGGCAATATCAACGCATCTGCGCTAAATGGGGGAATCAACGGCAGTGTAAAAGACATAGAAAAGAGTCTTGATATTTCACTCACCAATGGAGATGGAAATATTAGGCTACTAAACCCAAATGGAGTTTTCTCTGTATCAAGCATCAACGGTAGCGTAACTATGGCAATAGACCCCGATGTCCAAAAAGCTCAGTCGAAGGCAAATATGAAGTTTATTGCAGTAAACGGATCGATAGTAATTAGGTGAAATAAATAAACAACAGCTACATCAAGCCATTTCCGGCTACTTAATTCCATAGGAGGAAACATGCGTAGCATAGCAATCATAGCCGCTCTGATAGCCATTCCATTAATGGCGCAAAGCACAACGATACAACCACCCACTTCTGCCAACACCACCGAAACGAGAACCTTTGCCTTGCAAAGTGGGGGCAAGCTAGATGTCTCCACAATAAACGGTCGCATTAAGGTGACGGCTTGGAACAAAAATGAGGTTGGGCTAACTGCTGAGTTTAAGTCTGACAGCGATGGCAAACACACGCGCCTGGAGGTTGATAGTACTACCAGTTCTTTAGAATTGACTGTTAAACACCCACAGAATTTTGACCGAAGAGGCTCACGCCAAAGCGCAGTTTGTAACTTGGAACTTTTTGTGCCGTCTACCATCGTGGGCAAAATCAATACAGTAAACGGCTCAATTATGATTAACTCTGTTGATGGCAAACTAAAACTTAAAACAGTAAATGGTAGTATTTCACTTGAAGATGCCAGTGGAGATATCGATGTTTCCGCAACAAATGGCTCTATAAAAGGTAGTGTTAAAGATATAGAAGATAATTTGGATATTTCCACCGTCAATGGATCGATAAAGGTTAAATTGCATAACCCCAACGGCACATTGCATGCCTCCAGAGTAAATGGAAGCGTAAAGGTGAACACACCAGGCGCATCCAATTTCGAATCTGGCAAAAGAAATGTCAAAGCAACCTTTGGAAATGGTAAGGCGACCTACAAAATAAAGACAGTGAATGGGTCGATCACAATAGATTGATGTAGAATAGAAAAACCTTTTAGCACTGCTTCTGTGATGCCTTCATACTGATACCAAGTTGCAACCCAAGCGGGAGCAACTTGGTATGAACTGCTCGTATAGAACTTACTTGTTGCCAGCAAGAGCTTGATACCTTTCCATCAACTCCGCCACGATCTCAGGTTCTGATGTGTCTTTGGTAAAGCCGTATAGCTTCATCACAGCTTTGTCTAGCGCAGAGTGTGCCTTCGATAGCTCTGGAGGCATGGTCAGTGGATTGTAGAGAATCGCAAGCGAGGCATTGGGGTACTGCACTCGAATGTTCAAAATATTTTGAACAAGCGTCTCAATCTCGGCTTTTTGTTTTTCTGTAGCTATCGGCCAAGGAAAGTTGTTATACACGATTGAAGCAGAGTAGCGGTAACGCATTTCCAGCCGTCCACAGACTGTCCTCATCCACGCCATGTGGACGATGGAAGTGAGTATGCCAAAATGGTACA
>Ga0082212_10007331_pt1 | contig 14612 bp, 12 predicted proteins | sample TergutNt197P3_FD_71548 | JGI IMG/M metagenome (GOLD analysis project Ga0082212, IMG submission 71548) | Neocapritermes taracua P3 segment gut microbial communities from Petit-Saut dam, French Guiana - Nt197 P3 | ecosystem: Host-associated > Arthropoda: Insects > Digestive system > Gut ... | reverse complement strand
GCAGGTAATTTATTCTCAACGCTTTGCTCTTTTTTCTAAAATTTAATTGCGGAGTTAAGGTGTTACATAAAACACGAGGAATAGTCTTACATAGTTTACCTTATAGTGACAAATATGCCATTACGCTGATTTATACTGAAGAATTCGGCCGAACGACTTATCTGACATCGCAATCAGTCAGTCGGAAATCTAAAGTTCCCCGTTCCTTATTTCATCCTTTGGCTATTTTGGATTTGGAAGTTGAGCATCAGAATCTGAGAGATATTCAACGTATCAAAGAAATCAAAATCCATATTCCTTTAATATCTCTATTGACCGACCCTGTAAAGAGCGCTTTGGGCATCTTCATAGCGGAATTGATAAGTAAGGTAATCCGTGAAGAACAAACCAATCACCTGCTTTTTGATTTTCTTTTGCAATCCGTGAAAGTTTTGGAATTAACCAACATTTCCCCCGCTAATTTTCATTTGGTATTTATGATTCACCTCAGCCGTTTACTGGGATTTTTTCCTGACTCGACGGATTATCAGAAAGGAATGCTTTTCGATATGCGAAATGGCGTTTTTAAGCTAAATACACCTGTACACATCCATTTTCTTCCTCCCGACGAAAGCGCTGTTTTCTTCAATCTTTTGCGGATTTCGTACGAAAACATGTCGGCATTCCATTTTTCAGGACAGGAACGTCAAGCGATTATTCGTCGCATATTGGAATACTATCGTTTGCATTTGAGTGATTTTCCGGAAATAAAATCTTTGGAGGTATTGCACGATGTTTTTTCGTAATGAAATATTTTTTTGAAATTTCATTGCTAATATTAAAAAAAGTCGTACATTTGCAGCGACATTTTACAAAATGGTTATGATGAATCGATTTTATTATACGTATTCCTATTATTATTACTTTGAAAAAGGGTAAGACAGGATTTTGTATAGTAAAAGAAGAAAGAAACAATAAGAGTTAAAAATAGAATCCTGTCAGAGATGACGGGATTTTTTTTTGAATACCTATTAATTAAAATTAAGAATTGAAATGGAAGCAATTGAACCGGCAAGACGTACCCAGGCAGTGAGCGAATATTATTTTTCAAAGAAACTGAAAGAAGTGGCAGAGATGAACGCACAGGGATTAGATGTGATCAATCTGGGTGTAGGCAGTCCCGATTTACCGCCTGCCGGAGATGCTATCGAAACCTTGTGTCTGTCGGCACGTCAAGCCGATACGCATGGATATCAGCCTTATGTCGGTATTTCTGAATTGCGTCGGGCATTTGCCGAATGGTATAAGAAATGGTACAGCGTCGATTTGAATCCAAATACGGAAATCCAGCCTTTGATCGGTTCAAAAGAAGGTATTTTGCATATTTCTTTGGCTTTTTTGAATCCGGGCGATGGAGTCTTGGTTCCTAATCCGGCTTATCCGACTTACAGTTCTGTCAGTCATTTAGTGGAAGCGAAAATCATTCCCTACGATTTGAAAGAGGAAAACCAATGGCAACCGGATTTTGCTACTTTGGAAAAGACCGATTTATCGAATGTGAAACTGATGTGGGTCAATTATCCGCACATGCCGACCGGTGCGCCTGCTACAAGAGAATTGTTTGAGAAATTAGTTGCTTTCGGTAAAAAACACAATATCGTGATTGCAAACGATAACCCGTATAGTTTTATACTGAATCCGACTTTCTGTCATTGCGGACTTGATCCGCAATCCCTTGAAACAGGGGATTCTGACTTTCGTCAGAATGACAATGGTTTGCTTAGTATTCTATCTGTCAGAGGATCAAAAGACATTTGCATCGAGATGAATTCATTGAGTAAGTCGCACAATATGCCCGGTTGGCGTATGGCAATGTTAGCATCGAATCCCCAATTTGTCCAATGGATTTTGAAAGTGAAAAGCAATATCGATAGCGGACAGTTCAAACCGATGATGTTGGCGGCGGCACAAGCCCTGCAAGCAACTGAAGAATGGTACGATGGAATGAATAAAGTCTATCGGCAACGCCGTAAAATCGCGGAAAAGATGATGGAAACGCTGAATTGCCGGTTCGACCCGAAACAATCCGGAATGTTTCTGTGGGGAAAAATTCCGTCCGAATATGAAAACAGTGAAGTTTTGGCAAATGAAATTCTCTACAAAGCCCGGATTTTTATTACTCCCGGATTTATTTTCGGCAGCAACGGGAATAATTATATCCGTATTTCGCTTTGTTGTAAGGAAGAACAGTTGGAAGAAGCGTCGAGAAGAATTAAGAATCTTATATAATTACGAATTGAAAATTACGAATTGAAATATATGGAATTAGAATCAATTTTATTACCCGGAATAAGTGAGCAGCGACCGCTGATTATTGCGGGACCTTGCAGTGCGGAAACCGAAGAACAGGTGATGACTACCGCCCGGGAATTAGTTAAAATGAGTGTAAAGATTTTTCGTGCAGGCATTTGGAAACCGCGTACCAAACCGGGCGGATTTGAAGGTGTCGGCTCGTCCGGACTTGCTTGGTTGCAGCGTGTCAAGAAAGAAACAGGTATGTACACAGCAACCGAAGTGGCAACGAAAGAACATATTATCGAAGCGGTCAAGCATCAAATTGATATGCTGTGGATTGGAGCAAGAACATCTGCCAATCCTTTTGCTGTACAGGAAATTGCAGATGCTTTGAAAACTACGGGATTCACAGGTTCCGTTCTAATCAAAAATCCGGTGAATCCCGATTTGGATTTGTGGATTGGGGCTATTGAACGGATTTACAATGCCGGTATCCGGAAAATCGCAGCCATTCACAGGGGATTTAGTTCGTATGATAAAAAACTGTACCGCAACCTTCCGCAATGGCACATTCCCATTGAGTTGAAACGGCGTATTCCGAATTTGCCCTTGCTTTCCGACCCCAGTCATATCGGGGGAAAAAGGGAGTTGATTGCTCCGCTCTGCCAACAGGCAATGGATTTGAACTACGATGGACTGATTATCGAATCACATTCCGACCCCGATAATGCGTGGAGCGACAAAGACCAGCAACTTACGCCGGACGTATTATCATACGTCTTGAATATGCTGGTTATCCGCGACACCAAGCAAACCACCGAAAATCTGACCGAACTGCGTAAGCAAATCGATGAAATTGACGAAGAACTGCTTACCATCTTATCCAAACGGATGCGCGTTTCGCGGGAAATAGGGCAATATAAAAAAGAACACAATATGCCTGTGCTTCAAACCGTTCGATATGATGAAATCTTGGAAAAAAGAACTTCAAACGCCGGAAAAATGGGAATGGGAACTGTTTTTATGAAAACGGTCTTGGAAGCCATTCACGAAGAGTCTATCCGGCAGCAAATAGAGGTGTTGAATCAGTAATTATGAAATAACGTTCAACGGAATCAATTGAGTTGTCATTGCGGGCTTGACCCGCAATCCCCAATATACAAAGTCAATTATAAATTTTTTAATCAATGAAAATTCAAATTTTAGGAGCCGGAAAGATGGGCGCTTTCTTTGCCGATGTATTGAGTACCCAGCACGAAGTCGCTATTTTCGACCGTAATCCGGAAAAATTACGCTTTACCTACAACTGTATCCGAATGAGTAATCATCAAGAAATTGCCGATTTTAAACCGGAAATTTTGATTAATGCCGCTACCGTACGATACACGATTGATGCTTTTCGTCAGGCGCTTCCGTTTATTTCGGATTCCTGCATCATTTCCGATATTGCTTCCGTAAAAACCGGATTGAAAGAATTTTATGACGAAATGAATCGACCTTTTGTTTCTACGCACCCGATGTTCGGACCCACATTTGCCAATTTGGGAAACCTTTCTTCCGAGAATGCCATCATCATTTCGGAATCTTCACATCTGGGAAAAGTATTCTTTCGGGATTTATATAACTCTTTGAAATTGAATATATTTGAGTATACGTTCGACGAACACGATGAAACAATTGCCTACTCGCTTTCCATTCCGTTTACTTCCACGCTGGTCTTTGCATCGGTGATGAAACATCAGGAAGCGCCGGGAACCACTTTCAGAAAACATTTAGACGTTGCCCGCGGCTTGCTTTCGGAAGACGATTTTTTGTTATCGGAAATCCTGTTCAATCCGAGAACGCCCGTTCAATTGGAGGAAATCCGGAAAGAATTGGCTCATTTGTTGGAAATTATCCAAGTAAAAGACTCGCAATCCATGGCTGAGTTTTTGAAAAAAGTACGGAAGAATATAACATGAACTGTGCTTCGTGATTATGTTAATTATGTGGTATTTATTGAGATTTCTGTTCGTTTTACAAGGTATATTTTTTCTTTTACATCTTTTATTGTACTTTTGTACCCTAAATACAATTATGAATTGTTATATGTCATTGCGGGCTTAACCCGCAATCCCTTGATAATTAGCAATATTTTTTATAGAAGATCCCGTATCAAGCGCGTGATGACATGAAAAAATAATTCATAATTGGCTAACACCGAACGTTGTTTCATAATTTTAAAAGGAATGTTTGAAAATTTAAGTGATAGATTAGAACGGTCGTTTAAGCTGCTCAAAGGGGAAGGCAGAATCACCGAAATAAACGTAGCCGAGACATTAAAAGAAGTTCGTAAGGCATTGCTCGATGCCGACGTAAACTACAAAGTAGCTAAGACATTTACCGATACGGTGAAAGAAAAAGCGCTGGGACAAAATGTTCTTACTGCTGTGAGACCCGGCGAGTTGATGGTGAAAATTGTTCACGACGAATTAGCCGCTCTGATGGGTGGGGAAACTGCCGATATTGACTTGAAAAACAATCCTGCCGTCATTCTGATGTCGGGGTTGCAAGGTTCGGGGAAAACCACTTTTTCCGGAAAATTGGCGAAAATGTTGAAGGATAAAAAGAGTAAAAAACCCTTATTGGTAGCAGATGATATTTACCGTCCGGCAGCCATTGAGCAATTGAAAGTGCTTGGCGAGCAAATCGGTGTTTCCGTTTACTCCGAACCCGAAAACAAAAATCCGGTTCAGATTGCACAAAACGCTATCAAACACGCCAAGCAATTCGGACATGATGTAGTGATTATCGACACCGCCGGACGTTTAGCCATCGACGAGCAAATGATGAACGAAATTGCATCTATCAAATCGGCAATTAAGCCCGACGAGATTTTGTTTGTTGTCGATGCCATGACCGGACAGGACGCTGTGAATACCGCCAAAGAATTCAACGACCGGCTCGATTTTCAAGGCGTCGTTCTGACAAAGTTGGACGGTGATACGCGCGGGGGAGCAGCCCTTTCTATTCGTACAGTGGTGGATAAGCCCATCAAATTTGTAGGAACAGGCGAAAAAATGGAAGCCATCGACCAATTTCATCCGGCTCGTATGGCAGACCGTATCCTCGGCATGGGCGACATTGTTTCCTTGGTCGAAAAAGCACAAGAACAGTTCAACGAAGAGGAAGCCCGCCGTCTGCAAAAGAAAATCGCCAAGAACCAATTCGATTTCAATGATTTCCTTTCCCAACTCCACCAAATTAAGAAAATGGGGAATTTGAAAGATTTGGCATCCATGATTCCGGGTGTAGGAAAAGCAATCAAAGACCTTGATATTGACGACGATGCTTTCAAAGGAATAGAGGCGATTATTTATTCAATGACTCCTGCCGAACGCAGCAATCCGGGCATTCTGAACGGTTCGCGACGCGCCCGTATTGCCAAGGGAAGCGGGACAAGCGCTACGGAAGTGAATAAATTATTGAAACAATTTGATGAAACACGCAAGATGATGCGAATGATGACCACAGCAAAAATGCCTGCAAAAGCAGGATTTAGAAGGAAATAATATGACGATAATAGACGGAAAAGCAATCGCGGCACAGATAAAATCGGAAGTTGCCGAAGAAGTAAAACAAATGCTGAGTTCAGGAGGAAAACGGCCGCATTTAGCAGTTGTTATTGTGGGGCACGACGGAGGCAGCGAAACATACGTTGCAAATAAAATCCGTACTTGTGAAGAAGTGGGTTTCGACTCAAGTTTGATTCGTTATGAGGAAGACGTAACCGAAGCAGAACTTCTCAATAAAATAAACGAGTTGAATAATACTCCCGAAATAGACGGATTTATCGTACAACTGCCTTTACCCAAGCATATTTCCGAACAAAAAGTGATTGAAGCCATCGACTATCGCAAAGATGTGGACGGATTTCACCCGGTCAATGCAGGACGTATGGCAATCGGTTTGCCCTGTTTTGTTTCTGCTACTCCGGCAGGCATTGTCGAGTTGTTGCACCGTTACAACATCGAAACTTCCGGAAAGCATTGTGTCGTTTTAGGACGCAGCAATATTGTCGGAAAGCCCATTGCTACTTTGTTGATGCAGAAGAATTATCCGGGCGATTGCACCATTACGGTTTGTCACAGCCGCACCCAAAACATCGAAAAATACTGTCGCGAAGCCGATATTATCATTGCCGCTTTGGGTGTTCCCGGATTTCTGAAAGGCGATATGGTGAAAGAGGGAGCTGTGGTGATTGACGTCGGAACCACCCGCGTCCCGTCTGCCGAAACCAAATCCGGATTCAAACTCAGAGGCGACGTGGTTTTCGAAGAAGTTGCTCCCAAATGTTCCTATATATCTCCGGTGCCGGGAGGAGTAGGTCCTATGACAATTATTTCTCTGATAAGAAACACGTTACTTGCTGCAAAAAATCAAGAAGAAACATTTTTCTAAAAATTTATTTATTAAAAATTTGCTCATTGAGAATAAATGTGTAACTTTGCAGCGCAAAAATACATGGTGGTCATAGCTCAGTTGGTTAGAGCATCAGATTGTGGTTCTGAGGGTCGTGGGTTCGAGTCCCATTTTCCACCCAGGTTTGGAGGATTTCTTCCATTTGGAAACAATTCTTCAATCATATTTTCTTCCGCCTCATTTCCGGGTAACCGGTACTTCATTTAAAACAATTCACACACTTTAAAAATAGGATATAGATATGGATGCTTATCAAAAATTTCGGGAACACCTTGTTAGCGAATTAAATGCTATTCGGTCAGCGGGTTTGTATAAAGAAGAACGAATCATTGTTTCCCCACAATCGGTAAAAATTAAATTGGAATCGGGAGAAGAAGTGCTCAACTTTTGTGCAAACAATTACTTGGGTTTATCCGATAATCAGGGATTGATTGCCGCTGCAAATCAAGCGATGGAAAGCAGGGGCTACGGTATGTCGTCGGTTCGTTTTATCTGTGGAACCCAGGATTTACACAAGCAATTGGAAGAAACAATTGCGCGGTTTTTCGGCACCGAAGATACCATTTTATATGCCGCTTGCTTTGATGCTAACGGCGGAGTCTTCGAGCCGCTTCTTGATGAAAACGACGCGATTATTTCCGATACACTGAATCATGCTTCGATTATCGACGGTGTACGTTTGTGTAAAGCCGTCAGATATCGCTATGCCAATGCACAGATGGACGATCTGGAATCACAACTGCAATCGGCTCAACAACAACGTTTTCGCTTAATTGTCACCGATGGCGTTTTTTCTATGGATGGCAATGTGGCTCCCTTGGATAAGATTTATGCCCTTGCACAAAAATACGACGCAATGGTCTTGGTCGATGAATCCCATTCGGCAGGCGTAGTGGGAAAGACCGGAAGAGGCACGACTGAGCAGTTCAATCTGCAAGGTAAAATAGACATTCTGACAGGAACTTTGGGAAAGGCATTCGGAGGCGCTATCGGCGGTTTCACAACCGGCAAGAAAGAGATTATTGCGATGCTTCGCCAACGTTCGCGACCTTATCTTTTTTCCAACTCGCTTCCTCCTTCGGTGGTTAACGCGGGAATTTATGCTTTTGATTATTTAGATAAATCAAACATTTTACAAGATAAGCTACACGAAAATACAAGTTATTTTGTTGATAAGATGCAAAAAGCCGGATTCGACATCAAGCCTACACAATCGGCTATTTGTGCCGTTATGCTGTATGATGCCAAATTGTCGCAGGATATGGCAACCCAATTGTTGAAAGAAGGTATTTATGTTACCGGTTTCTATTATCCGGTGGTTCCCAAAGGACAGGCGCGTATTCGTGTACAGTTATCCGCTGCGCATGAAAGGGAACAGTTGGATAAATGTATTGCTGCGTTTATTAAGACAAGTAAAGAACTGAATATAATTTGAACACAGAGTAAAAGGAGTTTGTTTCACAGAGTATTTTTTTATCATTCTCCATATAACTCTGTATTAAAAAAATAAATATATGAAAGCGCTTGTTAAACTTCGCCCCGGAAAGGGCATTTGGATGGAAGATGTTCCGGTTCCGCAAATAGGGGTCAATGATGTATTGATAAAAATAAAGAAAACCGCCATTTGCGGTACGGATCTGCATATTTATAAATGGGACGAATGGTCGCAACGCACGATTAAAACGCCTATGACCATTGGGCATGAATATGTAGGTGTGGTAGTAGATAAAGGACCCGGTGTTGAGAATATCAATATCGGCGACAGGGTTACGGGTGAAGGTCATATTGCCTGTGGACATTGCCGGAATTGCCGTAGAGGGAAACTGCACGTTTGTGAAAATTCTATCGGAGTGGGAGTGAATCGCGATGGCTCTTTTGCCGAATACCTGTCTCTACCGGCGCAAAATGTGGTGGGCCTCGATCCTCGCATATCCGACGATATGGCATCCATTATGGATCCTTTTGGGAATGCAACCCACACAGCGCTCTCGTTCCCTTTGATCGGTGAAGATGTGTTGATTACCGGCGCCGGATTGATTGGTTCAATGGCGACAGCTATTTGCCGGTTTGCAGGAGCGCGTCACATTGTAGTCAGCGATTTAAGCGATTACCGTTTGAATATTGCCAAACGAATGGGCGCTACCTGTACGGTGAATCCGACAAAAGGTGAAACCATCGAACAAGCGATAAAAGACTTAAAAATGCATGGCTTCGACATTGGTCTTGAAATGTCAGGCTCGCCGCTTGCTTTCGAGAGCATGATTGAAAATATGTACAACGGATCCAAAATTGCGCTATTGGGTATTCTTCCGAATACGACAACGGTTCAATGGGATAAAATTATCTTCAAAGCTTTGACTTTAAAAGGAATATATGGCAGAGAAATGTGGGAAACCTGGTATCAAATGGAACAAATGCTTATTTCCGGAATCGATATATCTCCAATCATTACACACCAATTTCCAATCGACGATTTCCAAAAAGGATTCGATGTCATGGAAAGTGGTGAATGCGGAAAGGTTATTTTGAATTGGGAGTAAAAAGCGGATTCAACAACCGGTTATACTCTTCCTTATTACTGATAATTTCAATCGCTTTATTGTATGGCTCAAGCAGTGGATTCAACAGTTGATAAAATTCGTTAGAACCAAAAATATCCTGCGCAATATTCATCTTTATTTGTTGTATCAATAATGGTTTGGACTTTTCTAAATCCGTCTTTTGTTCTTCAGTAAGTTGATAGCTTTCTTCATTCAATTCCTCGGCTTTTTCTTTTTTATACATTTCTACTAAATCATTCAACATGTTGTTTGTAACCGTAAAATTCTTTTTGAATGAATCAAAAGTAGGATATTGTTTCTGGTATGTATTGTGATTCGCTGCGGTTATGGAGCGGATATATTTATAAAGAATGTTTTTATAATATATTTCTCTATATAAAGGAGTTGTACCTGCAAGATGGATTGTACTGGCGGTATCGACAGGAACGAAGCAATCAGGCATGATTCCTCCACCACCATACACAACGCGATTATTTATCAAGGTATTGTATCTTAATGAATCAGAAAGATGGATGCTGTCTGCGTATATTGTTTCGACATGATCATCTCTGAGGATAAAATCTCTATAATAAGCTTCGGAATCACCTTTGGTATAGGGTCTTTGGATCGAACGGCCCGAAGGTGTGTAATAACGGGCAGTTGTCAGCCTGATCATTGATCCGTCGGGCAAAGGAATTGGTCGTTGAACCAAGCCTTTTCCGAAGCTTCTTCTTCCTACGATAACCCCCCTGTCCCAATCCTGAACAGCTCCTGCCACAATTTCGCTGGCGGAAGCCGATCCTTCATTTATCAAAACGACTAATCTTCCATTCATGAAAGATCCCCTGTTATTTGCACGAAGATCTGCTCTTTTTTGATTCACTCCTTCAGTATATACAATCAATGCCCCTGCTTGTAAAAATTCATTGGAGAGTTCGGCTGCTGACTCTAAATAGCCGCCACTGTTACCCTGTAAATCCAAAATGAGGTTTTCTGCCCCCTGAGATTTTAATTCTTCCAATGCTTCTATAAATTCCTGATGAGTAGTTCTTGCAAAACGTTCTATCTTGATGTATCCGGTTTCTTTGTTTACCATATACTTGGAACGTATGCTATAAACCGGAATTTTGTCTCTGATTATTTTGAAATCCAATAATTCCCGGGAATTATTACGCAATACTTTCACATGAACAGTGGTTCCTCTCGGTCCTTTTAATTTAGATATCACGTCCATATTCCTCATTTTAACGCCTGCAATCAAGGTGTCGTCCACATATATGATTTGGTCTCCTGCCTGGATACCCACCTTCTCGGAAGGTCCTCCTTGAATAACTTCTACCACATACAGAGTATCGGTAAGCATATTGAATTGAATGCCGATGCCATCGAAATTTCCTTGTAAAGGGTCGTCGGCTTCTCTCAATTCTTCAGCAGTCAAGTAGGCGGAATGAGGATCTAATTTCCCCAACAAAGCAATGATGGCATCTTCTGCTAATTTATCACCGTTAACGGTATCTACGTAAAAATTTTCTATGGCTGCCAATGCAATACCCACTTTTTGAATGGCAGGATCTCTGAATATGTCTCTAAATATATTATTGGGAAGACTTTGTGCAGGATACCTGTCTTGTCCATAAGAACAGGCGCTCATGCAACAGAATAATATACAGGAAATAAGAAATTGTTTCATATTTTTTATCATTTTATCATTTTATCATTTTTATTATAATCATTAATACATAAATTTTCTGGAACAAAGGCGGTGACTGGTTTTCCGTAAGTCAATAATTCGCGAACCAAAGACGAACTGATATGTGTGTATTTCGGCTCGGTAAACAACACGAAAGTTTCAATCCCTGCAATTTCTCGGTTTATGTCTGCAATGTTTTTTTCATACTCGAAATCATTCACCGAGCGAACGCCCCGAAGGATAAACCGTGCACCTGCTTCTTGGGCAAAATCAACCGTTAGGCCTTTATAAGATTGAACCCTAATTTTCGGATTAGACTCAAACAATCGTGAAATCATTTCCATTCTTTGCTCCAACGGAAAAAATGTTTTTTTATCTAAATTAACGCCTATGGCGATGATAATTTCATCGACCAAGCACAATCCCCTTTCTACTAACGACAAATGTCCCAGCGTGAAAGGGTCGAATGTGCCCGGAAACAGGGCGACTTTATTTAATTCATCATTCATTATTGAACCGTTTATTAGGGGATTGCGGGTCAAGCCCGCAATGACAATTCATAAATCATAATTAACCATTAACCATTAATTACACCGCAATATCCTCTTCTACCACCAAGTTATTGATGATAAAATTTTGCCGTTCCATCGTATTTTTACCCATATAGAATTCGAGCATTTCCTTGACTGCGTCTTGCTTACGCATACTAACAGGGTCAATCCGTATGTCTTTTCCTATAAAAAATTCAAACTCACGTGGAGAAATTTCACCCAATCCTTTGAAACGTGTTATTTCCGGATTTGGGCCCAATCTCTCAATAGCGTTTATTCGTTCGTCTTCGGAATAACAATATGCCGTTTCTTTTTTGTTTCTGACCCGAAAAAGCGGTGTTTGAAGAATAAAAACATGATTATTCTTGATTAAGTCGGGAAAAAACTGCAAAAAGAATGTTATCATTAATGAACGAATATGCATACCATCAGGATCAGCGTCTGTAGCAATAATTACTTTGTTGTATCGCAGACCATCCAATCCATCTTCAATATTCAACGCTGCTTGCAACAGATTAAATTCTTCGTTTTTATATACAATTTCTTTTTTTTCGCCGAAAGTATTCAGGGGTTTTCCTTTTAAACTGAAAACTGCCTGGTAATTTGGATCGCGACTTTGTGTGATTGAACCGGTAGCCGAATCACCCTCTGTAATGAAAATGCAGGTATCTTCCAATTTTTCGCCTTTTTGATCATTATAATGCAGGCGGCAGTCAAATAATTTTTTATTGTATAAATTGGCTTTTTTAGCGCGTTCTTTCACTAATTTGGAAACACCGGCCATTGCTTTCCTTTCCTTTTCCGATTCCAAAATTTTTTTCAGTAAAGCATCTGTTGTATCAGGTGTTTTATGTAAATAATTATCCAATTCTTTTTTAATAAAGTCGCCGATATGTTTTGGAATCGTTGGTCCTCCCGGCACCATGTCCTTGGAACCAAGTCTGGTTTTAGTTTGGGATTCAAAAACAGGCTCTACGACTTTAATCGCGATTGTGGCAACTATTCCCGACCGGATATCGGAATATTCAAAATTTTTCGAATAATAATCTTTAATTACCCTTGAAACAGACTCTTTAAAGGCCGACAGATGAGTGCCTCCCTGGGTGGTAAATTGTCCGTTTACAAATGAATAATATTCCTCACCATATTGGTTGGCATGTGTTATTGCCACTTCAATATCCTCACCGCTTAAATGAATAATCGGATAGATCGGATCGGAAGTCATGTATTCGTTTAATAAATCGACCAAGCCGTTTTTTGAATAAAATTTTTTCCCGTTGTAGTTGATAACCAATCCTGAATTAAGAAATACATAGTTTTTCAGCAGAGGCTCAACAAATTCGTCTCGATAATGATAATTCTCGAAAATTTCTTCATCGGGAATAAAGTTCACCAAAGTTCCATTGCCCTGATTGGTCGGTGCATTTGCAGTATCTTCCTCCATGACTGCTCGTTTGTATTCCACAACTTTGGTTTCCCCGTCACGAAAACTTTGTATCATCATATATGCAGAAAGCGCATTGACTGCTTTAATTCCGACACCGTTTAATCCTACGGATTTTTTGAAAGCCTTCGAGTCGAATTTGCCCCCCGTATTCATTTTGGAAGTTACCTCGACGACCTTTCCAAGCGGAATACCGCGCCCGTAATCGCGAACAGTGACAACGCCGCTGTCGATCGTAATATCAATCGACTTGCCAAATCCCATCATGTACTCATCCATAGCATTATCAAGTACTTCTTTGAGAAGCACATAAATACCATCGTCAGCATGGCTTCCATCCCCCTTTTTTCCTATATACATGCCAGGACGAAGGCGGATATGTTCCCACCATTCCAAGGTTTGTATCTGTTCGTCTTCGTAGATTAATTCTTCGTTCATTTCAATAATTTTATGTATGCCCTGCGGGTTTTATGGTGTTCTACATCAAATTGTTCCCACTGCGATTGTACTTTATAATTTAATTCCAATTCGGGATTACTTTCTGCAAGCGTAAATCCGATGCGGTTGGCGGTAGGTATTATATCGTAAAAAACCAAAGCATTAACACCCTTGTTCTGATATTCGGGTAAAACGCCGATAATGTATAAATCCAATATTTCTCCTTTCCCTTTGAGCGCTTTCAGGAGGTGAAACCATCCTGTAGGGAACAAACGTCCTTTGGCTTTTTGCAAGGCTTTGGAAAGGCTTGGTATGGTAATCCCTATTCCCACAATTTTATCGTCTTCTTCCCTTACAATCAGGGTAATCAAGTCGAGACGAAGCATTGGAATATACATTTTAACGTAATATTCTATCTGTTTCTCAGACAATTCGGAATAACCATACAAAGGTTTATAGGCTTCGTTCCATAATTCAAAAATCCTTTTGGCGTATGGCCATATTTCTTTGGTTCGTTTGAATTTTTTAATGGTAAGCCCATGTTTTTTCATGACGATTTCTGCAACACGTTTGAACTTTTCAGGAATTTCCTTGGGGATTTGAATCAAAAATTCGTGCCAATCTTGGTCTTTCACATATCCCAATTTGTCCAAATGTTCCATATAATACGGAAAGCTGTATGCTGTTGCCATTGTTCCCAATTGGTCGAATCCCCAAACCAACAAACCTTCATGGTCTAAGTCGGTGAAACCCAAAGGCCCCTGTATGCCGTTCATCCCTTTTGCAAGCGCCCATTGCTCAACCGCATTAAATAAAGCAGAAGATACTTCCTCATCGTCGATGAAATCAATAAAACTAAATCGGGCATACTGTTGATTCCAAATCGTATTTGCTTTGTGATTGATTATTCCGGCAATCCGCCCAACAATTTTATCTTCTTTATATGCCAAAAAATAAATGGATTCGCAAAAATCAAACGCAGGGTTTTTATCCTTCCGCAAGGTCATTAATTCGTCTTCTATCAGACCGGGCACATGGTAAGGGTTGCCTGCGTACAACTGAATATTGAATTTTACAAATTTTCTTAAGGAAGATTTATCCTTCACTTCTTCTATTCTTACCGACATTTATACTTAGCGTTATTTGTGTTTATTCGAAGTGCAAAGATACACTTTTTCAATTAAGAATTAAAAATTAAGAATTAAGAATTTAAG
>Ga0082212_10007330_pt1 | contig 14613 bp, 14 predicted proteins | sample TergutNt197P3_FD_71548 | JGI IMG/M metagenome (GOLD analysis project Ga0082212, IMG submission 71548) | Neocapritermes taracua P3 segment gut microbial communities from Petit-Saut dam, French Guiana - Nt197 P3 | ecosystem: Host-associated > Arthropoda: Insects > Digestive system > Gut ... | reverse complement strand
CTGCCAAATTGCAACAGGAGAAAATAAACAAACTTGTCATGTTCGTTCATTTTCTCGAATTGCTTTTTTTCGTTCTCCATTAAGTTGTTCCACTTAATACCCATCATTTGCCCCCGTGTTTGATAAAATTGAAAATGAAATTAACCAGCAGAGCCAGAGAAGCGATAATCACACTGAAAACGGATAATCGTTCTTTACTCCGTTCACCTTCTTTTTTTTCAAGTTTCTGAACCCGCTCAACAACGTGCTCTTTGAATTCCCGCATTTCCCCTTTCAATTCCTTCATTTCCCCTAACGTCTCGACAATCAGCCGCCTGTCTTCATTTGTCATATTCGCCCCCTGCCTGTTGGTTTTATTCCGCATTGGTTCCCCCTTCCTCTGTGATACGGAAAGAGGCGGTAAAAGCCCTATCCCGCTTATATCTCAACGAAAACGCATTTATCGTTCCCGCCATTTCCTCATTTTTTGTGTAGATTTTAACTTTCGCCCCGACACGGGCATTGAATAACGCTCTATGTGTTTTAACCGTAAATTCCCGCCGCTGCTGTAACCGCTCCGCCAATTCCCGGATAACCCAATCTTCATATTGGGGTGTACCTTCAATTTCAAAATCAGAAAAAAAAGAACCTGTTACATTCAAAGCCGCCGTTCCGTATGTTGCCGCCGCTTCGCTGTCAGTTATAAAACAGGAACGGTTAAGGTCAAGCACAATCGGACGGCCATAAATACAAGCCTTGTACAAATCGCCGTCATTTTCTTTGAGCAGGGTTAATACCGCCCTGTCATGGTTTGTAGAAACGTCATAATGGAAATAGGAGAAAGCCCCGCCGTCATATTCAAGACGGTTTTCCGCTTCCTCTTTCGTGTCTATCTGGTCAGCAAAAACTACATTCCGTTCCTTGCCGTCAGTGTCGATAACCTTATACTTTGCGTCATACTTCCCCGCTTCTATTTCCCGGACAAGCGGATATTTGAAAGGGTAATGAGGTTGTAAAAACTCATCGTATAGTAAAGGGTGTTCGTCATACCGCCATATCTCTTGTTTTTCCAATGAAACAGGCATATTAACTTTGAGCCGTACCGAATTGCGGTACAGTTCCGCCCTTGACGTTTTCCGCAGATAAAAAATATTTTCCCCGCTGAAAGTGTAAGAATACTCATTATCTGTAAGCGGTTCGGACTGGTAAGGTGAATGGGCAAACACCAGCGGTTTTTCGACAGGGCATTCCAAATGACACCGATACGCAGTAGCAAGGCTTGAAAGTTCCGCCCAGATGTTTCTACGCAAGCGGACAAAGGGGAGTGTTACCGGAATGGTAGAGCAATCAATATCAGAAACCGAAAGCCCCGCACGTTGGGCTATACCGTGAACAAGGGATTTTTCCGCATTGGCTTTATCGCATACCACCGAATAGGTGAACACCGCAGGGGAAGTCCAATCCCTCGCCTCGTCAGTTTTCCGTAACTTTGCCGACAAGTCCCGAAGCCCGATATACACATATCGTTTTCGCCCCGGCCCCCTAATGTCCTGTATGCCCTTATCGTCTATGTAAAAAGTAAACCGATGGAAATAGGACAGCCCCTCGCCAAGTGAAAAAGAAACCTTTACTTGTGAACCCGCCCCGACACCTGAAAAGGCATAAATGCCAATCGAATTATCAAGTAACAAATCCCCCCTAGCGGTAGTACCCCCGGCAACTTCCTTTAAGCCGTAAAAATTCGCCTCGATAATGTCCTGTTCAAAAACACCGTGATAAAATCCAAGCCCGCTGTCTATTTCAATTTTTAACCGCAGGGGCTTATCAGCGGCAATTATCGCTTCTTGCAGGGCATTGTCTATGTCGTAGAATTTCACGGGATAGCCTCATCAGATGAAGTAAATACTTCTGTTGAAACAGTACCCGCCACATAATACCGAAGCGGAGCAATGACCGCCCCTGAAGTATTTACTTCCGTTTCATCACTGATAAGCACCAGCCGCTTGATTGTTATGCGAAATGTTCCAAAGTATTTATTTTCGTATTTTTCCCGCAGTAGTTGGGCGGTAAAGGAGAATTCCTCAATAATCGCCGGGATGTCAGAGCCTTGTTGTAATGCCCTCTTAATCCATAATTCGGTTTTTGTGCCGCCCTGCTTTTTCGATACAAGGGTAATGCCGTAGATGTTTTTATATTCCTGTCCGTTTATCTTATAGGTAACGCTGTCGCCCTTAAAGCGTTCCCCGGTTTCACGTTCAAAAGTATCAGTGTAGGGATATGCCCTCGGCGGGTAATCTCCGCAAATATCAAGTTTCAGTTTTATGGCTTCTTCCCGCATAATCCGCAGTTCAAAGCCCAGGACACGGCAGCCCTCATACAGTAAGCGTTCCCCGCCACGGTCTTGTATCAAATCAAAGCGTTCCGTATCTTCTGTTGGCCGAAGGTCAAGGCAATGTTTATACAGATCTCTCGTTTCAGAAACAAACGCAGGGTTGCCAGCCGCCCCCATAGCAAGGTAAAGTAACAGTGGAGCCGTCCCGATGGTCAGCGGAGATACCACACACCCGCAAACGCCGCCGCTTTTCCGAATACCACGGCACACGCCGTCCCCTTCAATGCTTGCTTCCTCTTGCAGAAAAGACACCGCTTCCCGCAAGGTTTCATCGGAATAGGGTATATCCGTTTCCCGATGTCGGGTTTTTACTACAATGGAGCAATCACACCCATTAACCGGCATAGATAGTTCCCTCTACTGTTATTCGTAAGGTCAAAACCATTTCCCAACCAACACCGCAATCCGCTTTTTTCGGCTTGATATACTTTTTGTTGGAAATTACCGCCCTATCGGCAACCCCGCCCAATGTAGGGCTTTCCTCTACAGCCTTACAGACAGCCCAGGCGTAAATGTAACAATGCAACTCGCTATCGGGATTTTCAGGCATGGTAAAAGTTATTGACAGGGAATAAGCGTCAATGTTTATAATCCGCTCTTTTTCAGACCGTTCACACGAAGCAAGAGTAACAACAGGCACAACTACAGAAGCCCCTCCGTAATTCCCAATTTCAACAATCGGTACTGCGTATTGGACTTTCCCCAACAGTTCATTAACCTTGCCCGTCAGTATTTTTCTTACAGCGTCAATTATCTGTTTTTCGATAAAATCATTCATATCGTTTTCCTTCTGTACGGTTCCAACAGGGAGCGGACATTTTCCGGCATACTCATTTCAAAATGCTCTCCCTCTTTACCCGCCCCCCGAATGTTTCCGGTCATACCGATACGGCGACCCCGGTATCGGTTCAGGTTCCATGAGGCAAGTTCAAGACAAGCCGCCGCCAAATCAGGCGGAACAGCCCCATTGCCATAGCCAGCCCAATACACCGCCCTGAAAGCGGATAAACCCCGGTATCGTTGCAGAGCAGGAGAAAGTGAAAGGCTGAAAGGCAAATCATAGTCAGTACCGCAATCAGGAATGAGATTGTAAAATTCGGGTTCCAGAATTTCGCCGTTGCCAAATACATAGACCGCCAGCAACTTTGAAACCGGATATTCCCGCAGAGGAAGAATTAAATCGCCTGTATAATCTATTCGCTCAAAATATTTTTTGCGTAACACTTTTCTCTTGCAGTATTGCTCTATGGTCAAAGTAGACGTAACAATACAAAATCGGGCTATCTTGTCTTCACGGTCATCAACTCCCAATAGAGCCTTAAAGTCCTCAAGTGGAATGAGAGTATATAAACTGTTTTCTTGTGCTGCCATACCTAAAAGGTACGGTAGCCGGTAGCAGACTAGAACATGAGTTTTCCCTAAATTTGGGGATTACAGAAGGAAAAATGGGGAAATATCCCCTTGCCGTTGGCTATTCAGGGCTGGTATACTTAATATTCAAGGAGACATTATGCCGCAGACCCAAACCATGACATTGGACGAAAAGCTTACCATATCGAATAAGGCATTAGACTTATTAGATGCCGGAGACAGGGAAGGATATAGCCGCCTTATAAGGACAGCCCCCATGCCCCCGTATTTAGCAAAGGTGGCCAAAGAAAAAATAGGTGTAGATTTTCTAATTAACGGCGGCTGGAATTTATCGGAAGCAGAGGCTGAGTTTGGACCCGACTGGCTTAATAAGTAGAATATACGATGCTACGATAGCTATTGATTTTGGCCGCAAAGGTTTTGCCACCAGAGGAAAAGCAGAAGAAGGCCGTTTATCTTACGAGCGGGGCATATCTGAGGCATTGTCAGCTTTCAGAGATGCACAATCCACCGCCGACCCCCACGTACTTATCCTTGCCGAATATACCTTTATTTCCCAGGAACTTCAATTTTGTGAAAAAACCGATAAAGACTCCATCAGCAGCCTTACCCAGGCAATTCAGAGTTTTGACGACGCTTTTCTCGCACTCCAGGCCGTTGAAGATTCCGCCTATAAAATCGCCGATAAAACCCATCCCCACAGCAAAAAATACCGGATAGGCGGCTTTCCCAAAGACTCATTCCATATCGCCTGTATCGCACATAAAACCCGAATACAAAATATACTTCGCTCCCCCGGCATTGACCCCATAGAAAAAGCCCTGCTCAAACAACGGCTTGCCAATCTATCTATCGCCCAAAAAGGATATATTGAAAAGCAAAAAAAAGTGATGGGGAATTGATGAACGTTATGTGCAATATTTTTAGGATACTATACAAAAAACATACACAATTGGTAAATTGGGCACTTGACATATCATCTAAAAAAATAGACCATTATATTAATATGATTAAGCAAAGAGGTAATACAAACATACTATCAACATTGGATAGCAATGAATTGGTATAAATTATGGCAGAAAATGGATTGAAATCAATATACGAGCTAATGGGGCAAACATTTACAATTCCTCATTATCAACGTGGTTACAGATGGGAAGACCAGGAAGTAACTGAATTGTTGGATGATTTATGGGCTTTTCAAAAAGAAAAGGAAAGTGGAGATTTTTATTGTTTACAACCAATTGTTTTGCAGGAAAATGAAAATGGGAATTATGATGTATTGGATGGACAACAACGGCTTACAACGCTATATCTTTTATTAGTATATCTTGAAGAAAGAAGAAAAGAAGATGGCTATTCACAACCTTTGTTTTCTTTGAATTATTCCACAAGGGAAAAATGTGAGGAATTTTTATCAATAAAAAAGTTTTCCCATAGCGAAATTGATTCATCAAACATTGACTTTTACCATATCTGTAAAGCATATCAGTGTATTGACAAATGGTTCAAAAATGAAAAACACAGTGGTGCAAAAAGTAAATTAGTCCCTATCCTTTTGGATAAGACAGAAAAAGGAAATAGAAATGTAAAAATAATTCGTTATGAGGTTGAAAAAGAAACAAATCCTATTGATGTATTTATTCGGCTGAATGTAGGTAAAATTCCATTGACGGATGCAGAATTGACAAAAGCATTGTTGTTACAATCAGATAAATATCCACCTGAAGGATTGGAATATAACGAGATGAAACTTTATAATATTGCAACCGAATGGGATGTTATTGAAACCACTTTACAGGATAAAGCATTTTGGTATTTTCTTAATGACAAATCAAATTTAAAAAGTACACATATAGAATTTATTTTTGACCTGCTTGCCAATAAGATATATGAAGAAAAAAAATATTTTGAGTTTAAACCAAAGAAATATGCAACATTCCTTATATTCTCAGAATATTTACAAGATCTAATTGATAACGAAGTTGATGGGAAAAAGTTATCAAGAATAGAGGCAGTTGAAAAGATATGGGGTTACATAGTTGAGTATTTTGAGTATTTTAGAGAATGGTTTCAGAATCGGACGCTTTATCATTATATTGGTTTATTAATCGCATTAAAAGGTAATGGCATAATTGATTTCATAATTAAAGAATCAAAACGAATTTCAAAATCCAAATTCAGAGAATATTTGGAACAAGAAATAGCCGAAATTGTAAAAAGTAAAAAGTCATTAAAAGAATTAACATACGAAGATGAAAATGGCAGAAAAACGGATTACCAAGATATTATTAAAATTTTATTATTACATAATGTTTTCACGACCTTGAAAAGCGAAAAGGAAAAACCTCTTTTCCCTTTTGAACTTTATAAAAAGCAAAAATGGAGCTTAGAACACATTTACGCTCGCAACTCTCAATCATTGACTGATGCGGTAAAACAAAAAGAATGGCTTTCTGACCATATAAAATCATTATCAAATTCAAATCCTGATGGTTCATTTAATGAACTCATAGATAAAATGGAAAAAATGAAAGAACTGTACGAAATAGATAACGATACTTTTGAAAAAATGGAAGAAGAAGTCTATGATGCAATAGAAGAATGTTTTGAGTTCGGAAGCGATGAAAATATCCACTTGATTAAAAATTTATGCTTGCTCGACAAGGCAACAAACAGCCAGTTAAACAACTCTGTCTTTGATGTAAAACGTGAAAAAATAAAAAAGAGAGAACTAACAGGTTTATATATTCCTGTTTGCACGAGAAACGTATTTTTAAAGGCATATACAGCCTATCCTGCAACTAATTCGTACTGGACAAAAACAGATAGAAATGACTATCTTGAAGATATTGAGAATACATATAACTTTTTTGTTAATAAATTAGGGACATAATATTATGAATTATTCGTTTGTTCAATTGCAAGAGCAGTATAAAATCGTAATTCCGCAAATACAAAGAGATTATGCACAAGGCAGAGACGATAAAAGCAACGAAGGAAAGATAATAAGCCACGATTTTATCATAAAAATTATTGATGTTTTAACAAACGATTCATCATCATTAAATCTTGATTTTGTGTACGGCTACACAAAGAAAATCGACCAACATCAAATTGCCTTTATTCCTTTAGACGGGCAACAGCGTTTAACCACGTTATGGTTGTTGCATTGGTATCTATCGCCCAAAAAAGAAACGGAACGGAACGGCTTAAAAATGATGTCTGTTACGGATGAAGTAAAAAATTGGCTAAAAAATTTCACTTACGAAACGCGGAATTCATCAAAAAGATTTTGCGAAGAATTGATAGAAGAATATTTACCAATTTCTTATAATGTTTGCGCTGCAATCGAAGATGCTAATTGGTTTATGGCTTCGTGGCAAAACGATCCAACTGTTGTTTCTATGCTCAATATGCTCAAAACGATTCAAGCTGTAAATTTTGACAAAGAAAGAGCATGGAAAAATTTATTTGAAAACAGAAAAATCACATTTGATTATATTGATATTAAGTCAGATGAGTTTAAACTTACAGATGAGTTATATATTAAAATGAACTCTCGAGGCAAACCGCTTACTTTATTTGAAAATTTCAAAGCACAATTTTCAGAAATTCTTTCGGCAAAAGATACGGATTATGTAAATGAAAAATTAGATTATGAAGGGACACAGGTAACATTTCAAAAATACTTTGCTTTCAAAATTGACAGCATTTGGACTGATTTGTTCTGGAATTTTGTTATGGCAAAAGAAAAAGACATCAGTGATTGTTTTATGAATTTTTTTACTTATATTGCTCAAATGTGCTATTTTAAGGACAATACAAACAAAACAGCCACTGATTTCAAAAATGATTTTTCGATATTCAAAAAGAAAAATAACACATTGTTTCTATTCAATACGTTGGATTTCTTTTATAATATCAGTATAGATGAATTTAATCAAGTAAACACAAAAAATATAAATGCTTTTTTTGAAAATTTGTTCCAAAAAGACAAAATTGACGACTCATATCAATGGCAAGTTAGTCTTTTTGAATATAAAGAGATAAATTTATTTGAGAAATGTTTATTTGATGACTATCAGTTTGATAGCAGAAATAGGATTATTTTGTATTGTCTCGTTTCATACGCTGATAAATATAATTTGAAAGAGGTAAACAATGAATTGCGTTATTACATCAGAATAGTCCGAAATTTATTACAAGCAACAAGACAAAGAAGTGAAATTACTTATAACACAAATGTTCGTATCAATTCATTCGGCAAATATTGGAAAGTTTTCTCTCAATTGCAAGAAACTCCAAATGTATATGAACGATTACTTGAAGATATTGATAACAAAGATACTGATATTATCAATGATGCTTTGAGTAATGAGAAGGAAAAGGCGCAGATTATCATTGATAATATTTCTGACCGAGTGATTATTGAAGCGATATTCAAATTGGAAGAAAATAAATATTTTGGAGGACTAATTCATAATTTAAATCCCAAGGATAATACAGATGATTTATTGGTTTGGTCGGAGTTCGTCAGAGAAATTTGGAGTTGTAGTGATGATTTAATTATTGCTTCATTAATTTCATGCGGTTTTGGTGGTTTTTATACAAAATATTGTAGTTTGGGCACAATGCAATTTTGGGGGCATAGAGATAACTGGAATATAATACTTGCAGGACAAAGTAAAATAGATAGCAGGCTATCTGAACCATTAATATTATTATTAAACAAATATAATAAAAAGAGAATATCAAATTCAGTATTAAAAACGCAGGAAATATTAGATAAAATAATTAAGGAGTTCCTAGATTCGCTGACCGAGAGAAATTGGCAATACTATTTCTGCAAATACAAAGAATACTTTTTTGATAATTCAAATTATTATTCATGTAATGCCGATGAATTTGAATATGAAATATTAGGCAGCACAGGATATAATCCATTATTGTCATATCATATTAATCCTTATGTTAAAGCTGTTAGCAATATTTTAGATAATACGATTTGTCAAGAGAATAGATGTTATACACGTTATAGCTATGAATCTTGTGTATTATTAGATAACGGCTTTCGTTTGTATTCCAAACGAAATGGTTGGCATATTGTATTACTTGAAGAACGAACTATTTCAGATGAATTAAGAAAAAAATATAATATTAACGATCAAAATATCTTTTCAGAAACAAATGAAAAAGACCGAATAGAGATTGCAGTAGAGTTTTGCAAGGATTTGACTTTATAATTCTTGCCCATTGGTGTATCCACAAAATTAGTGAACTTCAGGGGTTTATTGACTTTAGCTGGAATTATGTATAATGATAAGAAAGAGGAGACATATGGGAGATAATTTAAAAGCAAAAATAACAATTCTTGGTAAGGAAGTTGAAGTAGAGTTTCCGATACCGATAGACCAATTGTATGCAGATTTTGCAGAACCAACTATCAAAGAATCAGGAAAGATAATTGCTCGCATTCCTAGAGCCATTAATGCCGCTTTAGTATCAGTTGATAAATGGATATTAGAAAGAGAATATTCATTGCAGAAAACTAAAAAAATATTAGAGAATAAACTACAGGATGTTCAGCCAGAAAAAATTGTTCCTCCAGAATCCTCTGTAGCTGTTCCTGTTATTTTAGCCATTTCATATTGCATAGACAACGATGAGTTAAGAGAACTATTTGCCACATTACTTGCTAATGCGATGAACGAAGACTATAAAGATAAAATTCATCCAGCATTTGTGGAAATTATCAGACAGTTATCCCCATTAGATGTGTTAATGATAAAAAAAGGAAAATACTTACAGGAGTACCGCACTCTTTTAAGAATTTTTGAATGTGAAAAAATTAAAGACGATGACGTTAATATGCATGAAGCAGGGATGAAAGGATTTTGTACATCTGATTTAAAAAACCCTGTTTTTTCGCATTATTCATCGTCAGTCTATGAGATAAACCAAAATGCTGAAGCCCGAAGCATATCTGTTTTCAATTTACATAGGTTGGGATTAATTAATACAGATTATATCGAAAAAATTATTCCTCCAGAGAAATATAAGCAAGTTTATAATGAGTTGATAGAGAGTGATTTTTACAGACGGCATCTGAAAATTGCTGAAAGAAATAATCTCCATTTACGCTTTACCAGAGGATATACATCACCTACAGCGTTTGGCAAACAATTCTACGAATTGTGTTGTATTTGATTCTATAAACTAAATGAGTAAACCCTCGGTTGTTCTAAAAATAAGTTGCGTTTCGAGACATCCTCCATGTAATATTGTCCAGAAGTGATGCAAAGGCATCAGATTGTATCTTTTTAGTCCTTTACAACAAAAAAGTATACCCTGTTTAGTAAAGGCGTAAGGTTTGTATTTCCGGTGTATTTGCCAAAAGCCCGCAAATTTCGGCCTTGGGTCTGACCATTCATCATTTTTCTTTCAAAAAGCCGCTTGTTTTTAGAAAAAAGTCAACTAAAACATAAAAAACCCTTCCATTCATTAGTCCGTCCCGTTACACAATGATGTTAATATATAAAAAAATTCCAAATTTGTAATTACTGTCTAAAATCCCTTGCTTTTATTGGAATGTCATGCATAATTAAGAATTAAGACTGTTCCAGAATGCCAGATTTTGAAATAGTTACCTAAGACCAATGGAAAAGCCGCTTAGAGACGTTTTTTTCTAGAGCGAGTTCCGTAACTGGCCGAATTTTGGAACACACTCAGATAATTAATCTTAAAGGGTTTGTATAAAATGTGGGGAGGGAACTGGATATGCCAAAAAAAATCAAAAATTCACAAAAAGAAAAATTTGCTATAAAAACAGGAAGTAAATTGTCAGATTTATTTCGTGCAAATCCCCATACTGATTATGGCAAAAAAATAGCAAAAGAAGTTTTGCCTGATTTGGAACATAATGATTTTGAAAAGATTTTTTTTAATTATTTATACTCCGATCCTTACTTCGATCATTCTGAAAATAAGACAAGCGAAAATATCAATGAACTCAATAAGCTTAAGGAAGAAAAAAAATGTTTTATAAAATTATTGAATAATGATTCTGAATTTCCTTTATTATTTATTAGGGGTAGCGCTGGTTCTGGAAAATCAACTTTTTTGTTTAAAACTATGTTTGACTATAAAAACGAATCGAATAAGAGAAAGTATAATCATATAAAATATAACATTGAACATCCAATATATGCACTGAGAATCGAAAAAGAATATACCATATGTAATAACCATAATTTATCAGATGCTCTTAAGGAATTTGAGTTTTTAGTATTTTATCAGATAGTAGAATTTGTTAGTAAACTAATTGATAATGATGATGATGAAAACATTATAAAACGAAGTAATTTTAGTAAAAATTATACGGTATTTTGTTCTGATTTTAATGATTATGTATCATCAACTCAAAAAGAAATACTTGAGTGGATAGGGCTATTTTGTAAAGAAAGCAGCGAAAAAAATAAAAACGAACTAAAAAAATTAGCTATCTTTAATATTCACAAACTTAGATCAGAAGATGACATTTATATTTCGATCAGTAATCTATTAGAATTGACGGTAATGGCGTTGTATTGCACATTTAGCGTAAATGATAATGACGAAAATAAGGAATATTATTTTCTTTGTTTTGATGGAATTGAACATTTTATCAATATTAATTCTAAGTCATACCCTCTTTATTGTGTTGATGTTGAAGAAATTGTACGCTCTATTTATCAATTTAGCCAAAACATAACCAATGAGATTTCTGTTTTAAGTAAATCTAATATAGATTTTAATAATTGGTTTAAAATAATAATTACATTAAGAGATACAACTGAACGGTATTTACCGAGAGAAATTTATAATTTACAAAATTTTAATCCTTCTTCTGTTGACGTAACGCAATGGTATCGTTTTAATGATATATTTAAGAAAAAATTATTATATTTTCGTGATACCATAAAGGTTAAAGACAAACTACTTTCTTTGATAGACATTATAATCTCAGATAAAGCAGGTATTCAACCTGGTAATTCTATAATAGAAATGCTCGAAAAAATGTATAATTCTGATAAAAGGAATTTAATTACAAGCTTGATTGAAGCTTTGGAAGTGATATATACAAAAAGAACAGGTGTTAATCCTGTTGGATTTATTCAACTTTGGGATGAAAAAGAAGGTAGCAGATACCTTTTTAGGCAAGCAATAATTAGGCTTATCTTAAATAAAATAAGAGACATAAGAATTTCAGAAGACTATAACCAAGGCTTGCTTTATGAGATGTATTTTTTAAATACTAAAGACCATAATCATATCGCAAACAAATATGCGAGAAAAATAATTTTATTTTTAATGTCACAATTATATGATGGAACAAAAATAAAAAATGAATATGTTTCTTTTAAAAGCCTTGTTAATGGTGTCTTTACTGAGCAACAGCAAGGGGCTTGGAAACAAGGGGAAAAAAATGAAACTACGAGAGCATTTGCCCGTGTTTTGTTTCTTATGGGTAATTATAAATTACTTAATAGTTATTGGCAACAATTAGTAGTTATAAAATTTAATGGTGTAACTACAGATGAAACATTTGATGAGCGTAATTTAGAAAAGAAATTAATTGAATGTTATAAAAATTCATATAACGAAGAAGACTTTGGAGTTAAAATAACATATTCAGGGTGTTTTTTAGCTGATATTCAACCAGATTTTGAATTTTTTGCTTGTAGAATAAAGAACAAACATTATTCAGAATTTCCGCTTATTTTAAGTGACGATACTAACTACATATGTTCTGTTATAAAATATGTCTATATTGATTGTGTTAAGTGTATTCGTTCTATAGTAGAAAGTGAACATATCTCTTTTACTAAATTCTCAGATATGTATAGAAAAGAAGGATGCTTATATGTGTCTGATTATAGAGTTGAAAACAAGCAAAAACAAACCCATCCATACAGAATAATAGAAAGTCACATAAACTATTTAAACGAATATAAGCACTGCATAAATCTTGACAAAGGAAGAAAAAACAAAATATTTACAAGAATTGATACAGAAAAAATTATTTCTACTGTAAATGAATACTTAGGATACTACCGCAATCTCATTACCCAATTAAGAGAGGGGTATGGTGGAGAAAAAGACATACGAGAAATTGATGGGGAGAATATTTTCTATAATCTTGCCGCAGATGATGATGGCTCTCCGCATTTAAAAGATAGGCATGGTATACCATATGGATTTGACCCCTACAAATAATTTTTAGTAAATAGGAATATTTTCCTTAGAAAAGGAGTATACTTATGAAAAAGAAAACAGTAATAGTAACTTCTATTTTGATGTTTATTTCCATATTAATATTCATTTTTATCTCTTGCGCGATTGCATTGGATAATACTGGAAATTATGTCACGCTATTATTATGGTTGTTTAATATTCTTTTATCTGTCGGTGGTGTAAGTTTACTTTATGAAAAATTTAAGGAAAGTCAAAACAAAGCTGTTTCAGGGTTTTATGTAAATATGCAAGTTTTGTTACAGCGATTAGACTTATTCTTAGGTGATAGAAAAAATTGGACTAGTGCTGATGTTTTTTGGAGATTTGTTTCAAAAGAAATAGCATCTAAGCAAGATTTAGAACACATTGACCCTGAGCTACTTAAAGACTTCGAGGCATTTTCTGAATTCTTCTTTAAGTTTATGACTGAATCCAAAGATAATATTCCACCAACTAATGATATAAAGGGTTGGTATGAAAATGAAAAAATACTTGTTAAATTTTTATTATTCGGCATTAGATGCAATAGCGAATTATCAAGATATTACAAAAACACATCTGATGTAGAAAACTTTTTTAAACAAGTCATAGAAAGTGTGGATGATATTTCAAAAAAAATATCCTGCAAAATAAATGATTATCACAAAGCGCTAAATCCCAAAGATAAGTCTTTGAAGAAAAAGTGCAAGATGGTGGTAAGGCCAGATCCCAGTAATGCCTCATTAACAGGAACCGTCTTATGACCTATGATCACCACTCCGCCTATAGCAAAAATACCGCTTTCCAGAGGTTGTGGCATTTTATGCCCTTATGATACAATAATCAATCATGGAAAACACCGTATTACATTCGGTTTTCATGTTTCCTTCAATGATTGTCATTTTAACCAGCCTTTCAACTGTCTACATATTACCGCCTGATTTAGTCGGTTTAGCATTTAACATTTACGATATTCCTTTTTTTTGTCATTATGTCAAGGGAAATTGAAAAAATAGACCCACATAGCCCATCAGCTATAGCCATAGAACGCTGAAAATGATACCCTTCATTCAGGAGTAAATATGAGTGTCAGAGCCACCGAAAGTTTAATTGGCGATTTGGTAATCGTAACGGACCTTCCGAACAGCCCCAAAATGGTAGTCAAGTCCGTAGAAGTTGCAACCAAACTAATTACAGCCGTATGGTTTTCCAATCAAAACGAATATCAGGAAGGTTCGTTTCCGGCAGCCGCCCTTGAAAGAGCGGAACTCAAGAAAAGCCCTCAAAAGGCCAAAACAGCGAAAAGCCCCGCAACAAAGTCAAAACGCAACTAACCTTTCTATTTTTCTACAGAATTTTCTTTTATGGAAAGGTTAATTGCCCTTACAGTCTGGTTCACCGCTGATTGTATTTCGTCTACCAGCTTTTTTGTCAGTTTGTTCACATCACTTGAAATAATATGCTCCGGCTTGAATAAATCGTATGCTTCAACTTTCAGTCCGGCGGCAATTCCGGTCAAAGTCTCATGGCTCGGCCATTTTTCTCCCCGCTCTATAGAACCCAAAAAAGGAGGTGAAATCCCCGCTTTTTCAGCTAATTCTTCCTGGGAAATACCT
>Ga0082212_10007329_pt1 | contig 14614 bp, 14 predicted proteins | sample TergutNt197P3_FD_71548 | JGI IMG/M metagenome (GOLD analysis project Ga0082212, IMG submission 71548) | Neocapritermes taracua P3 segment gut microbial communities from Petit-Saut dam, French Guiana - Nt197 P3 | ecosystem: Host-associated > Arthropoda: Insects > Digestive system > Gut ... | reverse complement strand
TTGATGGAAGATGAATTATCGAAATGAAGGCACACAACATTTTTTTGCAAATGAGGATGCGTGCTGCCAAACAGCGGGATATGACAACTCCCGGCGTCATCCTGAACTTGATTCAGGATCTCTTGTTTCACCATCTCCTGTGAGATTGCAGGTCAAGCCCGATGACAGAAACGTTACTTGTTATCGTTGGCCTGCGAAGCAATCCAGATACATTGAATATCTTTATTTTACATATTCTTATCATTGCGAAACAACCAGTTGGCGAAGCATTCCGAAATAAAGCGTTTTGCCCGAATTGTGTCCCCCATATCCCGAACTTAATTCAGGTTTAGGGTTACGCGCAAAAACGAGGCTTGACTGTTTGAGAAAATCACACGAATTTACCGGTACAGCAGCCCCTGAGCCTGTAAATGAAACGGACAAAAAACCGACTATCGAAACGGAATGAAAGCGTTTACCGATAGAGGTTTAAAAATATTTTTTTGAATAAGTTGTCGGTAATTAAAAAATCAGTACCTTTGTATCCAGCGAAAGAATTGGTTTTTTAATTAAATGATTAATATACAATGAAATATGATTCATTTTCCCTGCTGCCCACTTGCAGCAATTTGACGTGCTTCCCTTGTACGGACTGCTCGCATCAAACCGCTTTGTGCAATTTCGCACGTTCGTTGCTTCGTCTCGCTTATCCACAATTGTGCAAATCGGATATAATACGCGATGGAAAAATACGTTTTTTATGTACCATTACAGGATGATTTTTAAATATATGAGCAGTAACTATTTTCATATTATTCAATTAGGATGTGCTTCCATTCAAGCCGATGGAATTAAAATCTCATCTTGTTTGCAGAAGAATGGTTTGTGCCTATCTTCCGAAATTGAAGGTGCAGATATTATCGTTATATTGACTTGCGGGTTTTCTTACAAAAAATATAATGAATCCATTGACACGATAAAGAGAATAAATGATAACAAAAAAGAATCATCAAAGATATGGATAGGCGGCTGCATACCGGCTATCAATAAAAACTTCGTTCAAGAATTGCCTTTTGAAGTAGATTTTATTTTAGCTCCCCGCAATTTTGAGGAAGTGCTGGATGAATATATAAAAAAGCAACCGTTTTTATTCCAAACGAGCAATACTGTTACAGAACAAAACCAAGGCGAAGTATATCCTATTCGGATTATTAATGGCTGTACAGAACATTGTGCCTATTGCGTAATCAAAAGAGCAGGCGGGCAAGCCCTTTCAAAGCCAATTTCCATACTTGAAAAGGAAATACAAAATATTAGCAATGATGTAAAATGTATTAGTTTGAATGGCGAAGATATTGGCGCTTATGGAAAAGACATCAATACCTCACTGGAAGAACTTATCAAAGTGATTGTTCAAATTCATCCTGAAATCAAAATAACGTTCAGCACCATTCATCCTAAATATTTTGTTCAAGATTTTGAAATGTACATTAGGATATTTGATATTTACAAGAATTTAATTCCTGTACTACCTGTTCCGATTCAATCTGGTTCTAACACGATACTGAAACAGATGAAACGGAATTATAATATTGACGAAGTTGTAAATTGTTTTCAAATTTTCACCGAAAAATTTCCGGATGTCAAAATTTCAACAGATGTTATGGTTGGGTATCCTGGAGAAACATGGGATGATTTTTTACTGACAAAACAAATGGTAGAAGAATTGCCTATTTCTGCTTTGGACTGTTTTAAATATGACGACATGACAGGAATAGGTAATACCATTTCCGAAGAAGAAAAAGAAAGGCGGTTAAAAATAATATCATTGGCTTTTTTCCGCAGTTACTGTAAAAAAAATAATATTCAAGATTATAATGCGTTAAAGTATTATCAGGATAAAGATAAAATTTTGTTAAATATTAATTTTTAAAGATATGAATATAGCAGATGTAAAACAGGAAAACATCAATATTGATGATGTAAGGTTTAACGACCTTGTTAGTGAAAAAGACATAGCCAATATGTCTAACGAAAGTGTAGATAGTATCTTTGGTTCTGTCTATAAGTATATCATGAAAGATGCGGTATATCCGCACCTGTCAGGGATAAAACTGAATTGAAAAAATCAATAAATGCGAGTACAAAAAGGTATTTATTTGGAATAATAAAAAAGAATAATGGAATCAAACTCATTCTTAGATAAAGCATTTGATGTAAAAGATTTTCATGACACCGGATTATCTCTTGTCGAATTTTTAACTCGAACATTTGAAAATGCAGACAAGCGGCTTGTACTTCCGTACAAAACTCCAGTAGAACAATATGAATACTGGAAAAAAGATTTTAAAGAAAAAGGCTCTCCTATCAATTTATTTAAAGATGTTATCGATAAGTCTATCCTGTATCATCATCCGCATTATATGGGGTATCAAACTGCTGTTCCTGCACTGCCAACAGTTTTAGCTTCACTGGTAATAGATTTTTTGAGTAACGGTATGGGAGTTTACGATGCGGGCATGGTTGGCAACACTATGGAGCGGGTAGTATGCGAACATCTATGTGAAAAGTTTGCGATGGGAGAAAATGCAGGTGGTTTTGTCACTTCTGGCGGAACATTGGGTACACTGACGGCAATTCTTACAGCTAAAGCCTATTATCAGTATCATATATCAAAAGATATGGCTGCTGAAAGCGACAAACTCAGCATTCTCACTTCGGAACAATCACATTATTGCGTGGAACGTGCTGCCATAACTATGGGTATCAGCAAAGACAGGGTTATAAAAATACCTGTGGATGAAAACTACCGGGTAAGGGTTGATGCGCTTAAAGAATCTTATCAGAAAGTCATAAGCAAAGGGAAAAGGATATTTTGCATCATTGCTTCTGCTCCTTCTACTTCTACAGGAACGTATGACAATCTTGAAGAAATAGGTAAATTCTGTCAAATGAAAAATGTATGGTTTCATGTAGACGGAGCGCACGGAGCTCCGGCAATCTTCTCAGAGAAATACAAATATCTGGTAAAAGGAGCAGAATATGCCGATTCTATTGTGTTGGATTTTCATAAGATGATGCTCACGCCGGGGATTTCTTCGGCTGTACTGCTGAAAAACAGGTCTTATGCGTTCGATACCTTTAGGCAGGAAGCCGAATATCTTTGGAGAAATCAAGACTTTGAATGGCAGCACGGAGGAAAAAGTACCTTTGAGTGTACCAAAAGCATGACTATCCTGAAAGTTTATACTCTTTTCAAACAATTCGGGGATAAAATATTTGAAGAATTTGTAGACTACCAATACGATTTAACAAGAGAATTTGCTCGTTTAATAGATGAAAATCCCTTGTTTGAAATAGCGCATCAGCCCGATTCAAATATTCTTTGTTTCCGTTATATTTGTTGTAATAATCCGAATCAATTCAATACGGAATTAAGGCATAGATTGACAATGGATGGTAATTTTTTTATTGTGCAAACAACACTAAACGGGAATATTTATTTAAGGATTACCTTATTGAACCCACGGACAACGATCACCCACATTGAACATCTATTACAATCCATAACCATTATTGCAAAAAATCTCGGATAACGCTTTCTCATTAAAAATTATAAATAATTGTGATTATGAATAAAAGGTATTTATTTGGAATAATTGTCGTATTACTTGCAGGAGTAATAGTCATATCTATTTTCAGCCGAAAGGAAAAAAATACGCTTGTCATTGGCTCCTTGTTGCCTTTATCCGGTCAGGTTTCTGCGTATGGAACAATGATGCAAAGGGGACAGTTATTAGCACTTGACGAAATCAAGTCAAAGTATAATGACAGTATCAAAATTGCTTTTTTCAACACGGAACATCTAAAAGATGTAGCATTGTCTCGGCTAATGGAAGCAAAGAATAATAACATCACGTATTTTGTTGAAATATTTGGTTCAGACCAAGTAGAACATTGCCTTAATTATGCTTATAGCAATAACTTGTTTATTCTTTCAGGTGTTGATACAAAACCTGATTTGGTAGAAAAAGGCAAAGGATACTTTGCCCGAATTATGCCGAGTGATGCAGATGCTACAGAGGAGATTTTCTTATGGATAGAAGAACAAAACTTAAAAAATGTTGCTATTCTATATGTTAATGATGATTGGGGAGAAGGTTTGTTAAGTTCGGCGCTTTATAATTTAAGCAAGTCTTCACTTAATTTTGTTGGACAATTCGACATTAATAGAAACCAACAATCATTCACTTCAACCGTAAGCAAAATAAAAGAAAAGAATATTGATGCTTTGTGTTTATTCATCTATCCCGATGACGGCGGACGTTTTATTAAAGAAGCAAGTCGGCAAAATCTCAAAGCCGATTTTTATGCTACCGAAAATTTTACCGGAAACGATATGATTAAAACGGCTCAAAATTCGGCGGAAGGAGTAAAATTAATTGTGCCTTCCACTTCTGAAAGTAATACGGTTCATAAAGAAATGGTCGAGAAATACATTGAAAAATATAAAGAGGAGCCGACTATTTTTGCATTAAAAGGATATGATGCTGTTTTGGTTTTATATGATGTATTGCAAAAGGCAAAGGGTATTGCTTCAGATAATTACACTGTTGATGATGTAAAAAGAGTAATCACAAACAATTACCATTTCTATGGGGCAACCGGCGATATTAGTTTTGATGAAAAAGGAGAATTTATACCGACAAAATATGAACGGATGATATATACTGTTAAAGATAAAGAAATTCAACTTGTTCCCGTTAAATAATGCTTTTAGAGGTTTTGAAATTAGGTTTTTTTTACGGATGCTTCATAGGAATGGTTTCTATAGGATTCGCATTAATCTACAATATTTTACATGTTGTAGATTTTGCGCATACAGACAGGTTGATTGTTAGCGGATATGTGTTTGTTTCCGCATTGACTTTTACAAATCATTTTTTTGCCATATTATTGGCTATTGCAGCAGGCGTAGTTTTTGCCTTTTTGTCGGAACTATTAATTTACAGACAAGTCCGTAAATTCAACCCCAAATTACTGTTACTGACAACTTTTGGATTATCCATTGTTATTCAAAATGTTCTTGCTATCATTTTTAGCGACAGTTTGAAAGTCTATCCTTTTGTTGAACAAACAGTTTCTCAATCAAATCTCTACATAAGAGAACTACTCATTTTTCCTGTTTTGCTCGTTATTTCGCTACTGCTGTATTATTGGCTAAAAAAAACAAAAACAGGATTATCAATAAGAGCCGGTATTTCCAATCTTGAAAGGGCAACAACATTGGGCGTGCCTATAAACAAGATATACATTCTTATTTTTGTTTTTAGCGGAATTATAGCCGGACTTGGCGGTGTATATCTTTCTATGGGATATGGCTTAACGCCTTATTCCGGGTTTAAGATCATGATTTTTGCTTTTTCTGCCTGCCTGATTGCCGGACTGAATAATGTATATGGATCTGTTATTGTTGGAATTGTCATAGGTATTTTATTATCTGTATTTGAGATGTTTTTTAATGCTCTTTCGGCGGAATTGTTTACATTGTTGGGATTAATCGCAATATTGTTTATAAAACCACAAGGCATATTCGGGGAAAAATTAAGGATTATTTGACATGGACTTATTGATAAATTTAGCGACAAAAGCAGTGATATATATTATTTTTCTGATGGCATTAAATTCTTTGATGCTCGGAAAAATGAATTTATGGGCAATCGGCAATATTGTATATTTTTCGCTTGGCAGTTTTATTACAGGTTTTTTTTCTAATAACTTGGCCATAACCGACGGCAGACTGTATATACTCTTTTTAGTAGTACCGGTAGTTGTATCAATCGTTTCCCTAATCTTTTTTTATGCCTCAAGAGTATTCAAACAGGACTTTTTTCTTTTCTTTTCCCTGTTTCTCATTGAATTAAATTTTGTTGCCAATAAAATTGTAGCCGGTTCAAGCGGCTATTCCCATATAATTAGACCTTGGGGCATAGAATCCGATTTATCATTGTTGATTTTATCATTGCTCATTTTGTCTGTTTGCATTATTTGGCTGATTAATTTTAGCAAATCAAGAGTAGATAAATTGCATACGGTAATAAGAAACAGCGAAATATTGGCATTTTCGTCAGGAATAAATATCGGCAAGTCTCAAATACCGCTATTTATATCAAGCGCTGTTTTATCGGGATTAATGGGCATTTTGTTTACGTTTTGTACCTATGGCGCCGACCCCAACCTGTTTACGACAAACAACATGATTATCTTATTTACACTGATAATTTTGGGCGGGATTGACTCCATAAAAGGGGCGATTATTGCAGGACTTATATTTGTCTTTTTCACCTTTTCGTTAGAAAGTGTCCTGTCATCAACATTTCAAATACACGCGCCCAAAATAACCCAAATAATTTTTGGCATATTATTGATTATCATTCCTTTTGTGATGCCGAAAGGAATATTTGGAAAACGTAATTTTCAATAAGCAATGAAGAATAACATAATTGACATATCAGCCGACTTTTCTTTTTCATTTGGATTTGGGGAAAATCTTCTCTTTAAAATGAAAGAAGGACAAAATAATATTTCTTTGAAAAAAGGGCATGTTTATGGCATTTATGGCGGAAATGGATGTGGAAAAACTACGTTTTTGAATATACTTAATACGTTTCTAAAACCGACAACAGGCAGAGTAACCTTTTCATTTTCTGCATTCAATTACATTCATGAAAACAATTTGACTAATATTTCTAAAATAATCGGCAACAATATAAGACGATGTTTTCAAACGCCATTGCTTACTGATGAATTGAATACATACAATAATATATCCATTTCCAAGCGATTAGAAAACGAAAGTTTTTTCAACACTTTTTCCGTTGGCATAAAAGAAAAAGAAGACAACGAGATAGCACAACTTTTAGAAATGGTTCGTTTAAAAGGAAATGAAAATACTGCGACTTTGTCTTATGGGCAAAGGCGTATCATTGCAAATTTGCAGGTATTATACAGCGATGCCCAATTAATGATATTAGATGAACCATTTGCAAATATTCATCAAAGCGTAATAGAGAAACTAAAACAGGCATATCGCAAAAAAGTATTGCAAAATAATACGACAGTTATTATTGTTGAACACAATAAATCAAGCCTGCAAGATTTTGCAGATGCCATATTAACCATTGAGGATAAACAAATTTCATTATTGAACTGATATGTTGAAAATAGAGAACTATACAGCCGGATATACCAATTCCAATTTTCTGTTTCAAGAAATATCTCTTGAAATACAATCCGGTCATGCGGTAGGAATAAAAGGCACAAACGGCTGTGGAAAATCTACTTTCATAAAAGGAATTATCAATTTAGCCCCAATAAAAAAAGGTACCGTTTTTTTGAATGGAATTGACATATCAAAATGGGAAACCGCAAAAATATTTCAAACCAAGCAAATAGGATATTTAAGCCAACGGGATAGAATTTTTGGACATTTGACAGTATCGGAAAATATTCAAATGTACAGATATTATTCCCAAGATAAAAAGTTGCCGGATTCTGATATAAGTAAAGAATTGTTCGCAATCATTGAATCCAAACAGAATTTTTTGGCTTCGACATTAAGCGGAGGCGAGCAGTTAATACTTGCTCTATATTGTCTTGAAATTCTAAATCCTGATATATTGTTGCTTGATGAGCCTTCGGACAGCCTTGATGTAAATTTCAAAACAATTTTAATTGATTTAATCAGTTATTGGAAAGTGTCGGATAAGGCTATTTTATTGATTGAGCAAAATTTGGAAATTTTAAATATAATAACAAATAATATAATAATACTGAATAAATATGATAACTTGGATTGATAAGAAAATTGGTTGTATTCGCACTTTGCCTTCAAAAATTAAAAAAAAATGGGATTCTTCGCGAATTAAAAAGGAATGGGATTCTTCAACGATTATTAAAAAAAAATGTGTGTCTTTTTACAGAAAATGTGTGTCTTTTTACAGAAGGAGAATGCTTTTCCTAGTCACATTAGGGACAATTTTATCTGCTACGTTTTTTGGGTTAATACAATGGTGGGTTACTAAGTGTCCAACATCTATATCAATAACAACACCTGATTGTTATATGTCAACAGATAGTATGTCTTTAGGGGCAAAACTATTATTAACTGCAATTTTGTCAATATTTTTCACTTATTTATTTGACAAGCGAAGACATAAAAAACGCATACAAAGTCATTTTACTCATTCGTATGACATAGTTACTAAAAAAATTATTGAAATTTTTTCAAAGAAATCTGTTTTGAAAAATTATCGTGGACTAAATAAGAACATTGATAAAATAATTAAATCTCCTTTAGACTACGCAGCAGAAACGCTTAATGGCAATTTAGTTCCTTTTTTTAGACCTAATGATCGTTATCTTGATGATATTTACGACGAAAATGTGGATTTAATAATTGCTGCAACAGCAGAAAATCCCAATCTTTGGTTAGACCCAACTATATGTTTTTATTTAATAAATTGTTGTGCGGTTTCTCTAAAAAGAAGCGGAACAGGAAGAATTAGAATGCAAAACTTTGGTGATAACCCTCTTATATATAGAGACAGGATTCTTGCTCAGTTGGAATACTTGAATAGATTAACAGGACCAACATTGAATCGGGAAAATTTTGACTTTTTCAGATTTTTCTTCTATGATGAAGGACAAGAACAATGTCTACAAAATACAGTTTTCCCATCACTAAAAGCATCTCACGATTTATTTAATATTAAATCATACTTCAATAAAATAGAAGATATAAAATGTAGATTAGATACTCAAATTGATCTATTCTGTGAATGTGTTGATTTTCTTTGGGAGGCAATAAATAGTCAAAATCTTTTACGTACGCCCGAATTTAAAAACGTCATTGAAAAACGAAAGAGAAATCATACACCAGAATTTCTTTTTCTATTTAAAACTGTTAATATTCGCACCGTTACAGTCCATACTTTTGTTGACGGGAACCCTTATTTTGTTGTATTTAATGAAAATGATGACGGATACCAAAGATCACAAACTCTTGTTTCACTCATAGCCCGAAGCGTACGTGATACAGGAATTGTAGGTCAATATATACCGGTAAATAATTATTTAAATACAAGAAATTCATATATAGAATGGGTATAAAAAATGAATAGATAATATTTTTAAAATGAAAAAATACAGAGTTTTAATTGTTGATGACAAAAAGGAATGTCTTGAAACAGCAGAAAGAGTTATTAATTATTCGCTTGAAGACTGGAGGATGCTTAAAGACTGGAGGATAGAGATAAAGACCGCCCATGTTCGAGTAGAAAAAATAAATGATACTTTCAGAATAGAAAAGGGTTGCATTATAGAAATGGCAGAACTATTGAGAGAGCCTTTTGATTTGCTATTATTGGATTTCTCGTATAAAGAAAAAAATGTGAATTTGAAGTCAGTTATGGAAAAAAATAATACTTTAGCTGAATTTGAAAAGCACGTGTTAAATCCTTCTACTCTTGCTCATCAAGGGTGTATATATTTGAAAAAAAATCCGGACGGTTTACTTAAATGTTTTGTAGAGAACTTTGTGAATTTTAGTAAAAACATTTATGTTTGTACATGTGTTACGGAAGAGGACAGAGAAAAAATTTTGCCTGTGTCTATACGTGGAAATCCTAAACAATATTGTAAAAATATAGTAGCTAAAAAATTTACAAAGGCTATCATTACTGTAAAGGATACACGAGAGGAAATTTTTAATAGCACCGAATTTCAAGAAATCAAAAATTTTCGGGATGAAAAGAAAGAAGGCGGAAGTTATTACGACTTTATATTAGCCAAATATTTGGAACAATTAATTCTGTTGGATATTGCAGAGAAAGAAATTGATGATGCAAAGCATATAAAGACATCTATTTTATTAGGTGAAAATCAGCCAATAAAAACAATGTCGAACGATGAGCAAAATAAGCGAGAAATAACCGAGGATAGAATCAATAAAAAAGTTTTATTTTGGACTATTGTAGGGGTAGTTGTTGCAGTTATTATTGGTATTGTTTCAAATTGGAATAAGATTTTTTGATGAAAATGAGAAATTATTTATTTGATAGTATTAACCGACTAAATTTCAAATTTGCCGATTTTTATTTTTATTAAATTGATATTTAATCAGTTACAATTTAATTTTTTTATTTTCAAAAACCTACCCCCCCCCCTCAATCAAACAGCGACATGTGATAAACCGTCGGGCTTTTATTCCGGCTTTTTGTTCGTTTTGGATATGCACGTCTGCCTTCGGTTACTACCCATTTTAAATCCAAATGACTAATCAAATGTATCCTTACCAGAGCGGCAATGGTTGAGAACGCCTTGTCGCTTTCCATCTTTGTCTGGATTACCTGTAAAAGTAAATACGCTATCAAAGTACACCAGACCTGTGTTTTTATCCCGTTTTCCGTATCGGAATAAAAATAAGTCAGCTGGAAATTCTGTTTTATTTTTTTGAAGCACGTCTCGATAGACCACCGGCATTTATACAGCAAAGCGACTTCTTCATCGGTTATATTCCAGTTATTTGTAATAAACCTGTATTTTCTACCCTGCTCATCCTTATACCATACCAGACGCAAACACAGTGTTTTATTTTTTTTGACTTTCTTCGTTTTTTTCTTTCCGGCAATATTCATCTCAACCGTTTCCTGATACCTGAGGTGAATATGTTCCACTTTGTAAACGCCAAATTCGTCTTTTTCCGGTTTCTTTTCAAACAGCGGGTCACCCTGAACTTCATATTTCGCGTTATCTTTCAACCGGCATACGAAATTCACGCCTGACTGCGTCCATTTGGCAAATTGCAGGTAATAATTGTAGGCCCTGTCAAATACAATCATGCTGCCTGTCGACAAATTCAGGTATGGCAAAAAGTTTTTGTCGTGCATTTTTGCCTCGCTTATCTTTACAAACTGAGGCGTATCGGCGTGTACGTCGGTCAGCATGTGAACTTTCAGACCGCCTTTCTTCTTTCCGTCGCCTTTGGGATTGCGACCGACACCCTTCATGACGTCCGAAAACAAGGTGATTGTACTTGAATCAAACGCATAAAAATCTTCAAAACTGACGCCCGCTTTGCGATGTCTCTTTTTGCGGCTGACCGACAAAAACGGTGAAAAATACGCGATCAGGACAAAATAAAACAACCGGAACAATTCCTCGTCCCTGTCACGCAAACCGTCGCCGGCTGTACTTGCAGCGGGCGAACAGTCCATGTCAAGATAGTTTAACCTGCCTCCCAATGCACGCATACCGTCGCATACTTCACGCATGGAATCGCAACGCGAAAATATACCGAAAAGCATCGTTACCAACTGATCCCACGCGAAAAATGACTTGTAATATCTATCGCTTCCGCATTTATATACTAACCTGTCAAACCTGTCCTTTGGTATCATTTTGATAATTTGTTTGAAAATTGGCTGACCGACTAAATTTTTATTGCTATCTTTGCCCATGTTGTTCTTTGTTTGTTTTGCAGCTACAAAATTACAACATTGGGGCGATTTATTTGTCGCCCTTTTTTATGCGTTAATTTTTTTTATTATTTTTGTCGGTCAGTATTGTTTATTTGATAGATTTGCATGTTTGTTTTGCCGTTTTCGCTACGCTCACACCACACCACAAACCCCACGTCTCAAAAAGGTTCATGCTATTTTTTCTGGCCCCTGTTATCCTAAAAAAAGAACTGTCGACAATTTGTCGACAGTTGAAAATGACAGTGCCGGATGGAAAAATGCGTTTAACCGATTGCGCGAATGTTCAGTGGCAAACGGTTGAAAAAAATAGAGATATGAATTAAGTTGTCCCATGTTTTTGATAAATGTGGGACAAAAATAATAGAAAAATAGAATGGAAAACATTGTAAATCAAATAGAAGTAAAGATAAAGAAAAAAGGACGTGGAAACTTATTTTTTGCGAGAGATTTTGCTGCCTTGGGTACAGGCGATGCCATACGGAAGGCATTACAGCGAATTGAAAAATCGGGGATTATTGTTCGGGTTGCTTATGGCATTTATTGTTATCCAAAATTCAACACACTTAAATTTATTGACGACAAATACAGTTTACCTACCCTAGAAGAAATTGCCTACGCCATTGCAAAACGCGATAAAATCCGTATTGTTCCAACTGCCTCACACGCTTTGAATGCGCTCGGACTTTCAACGCAAGTGCCGATGAATATTGTATTTATTACCGATGGCGCTTCGCGCCGAATAAAAGTCGGCAAAGGGCGGGGAATTTTGTTTAAACACACTTCTGAAATTCGCAATTTGTCGTATAAATCAGATTTGCTCATGCTTATAAACTCTGCTTTGCGAGAAATCGGCGAAGGCAGAGTTACACAGGAACAAAAAAATATTATCAAAGAAAAAATGCAATTTGTTTCACAAAAAGAACTCGAAAACGACATGAATTTAATGCCAATTTGGGTTCGAGATATTATTTTAACGCTAAAAAACTGAAATATGAATCTATCAAATTTATCAGTCATAGAAAAGATTGAAACTTTTAATAAAGTTCAGGAATATTTAAACTTAAACACAAAGTCCATAGAAAAAGATTGGTGGGTAACAGCCGTCATTCGCGCCTTATTTTCACTTCCTTATGCCGAACATTTGCTGTTCAAGGGCGGTACTTCGTTGAGTAAGTGTTGGCATATTATTGAACGGTTTTCAGAAGATGTTGATATTGCGATAAATCGTGAGTTTTTGGGGTTTTCGGAGGAATTGTCAAACAATCAAATTCGCAACAAACTTCGTAAGGTATCATGTTCATTTATCAGAGAAAATTTGACGGTGGATTTAGCAAAAGAACTTGAAAATCAGGGAATAAATCCTGATTTGTTTTCGGTAAAAGCAGATGTTACGGAAGACACTGCCAAAGACCCTGAAATTATTGAAATTACGTATAAATCTGTGATTGATGGTCTTACATACATCAATCCTGTTGTAAAACTCGAAATCGGTTGTCGTTCAATGCGTGAGCCTTTTGAAATAGTAAAAATTCAATCGCTTGTAGATGAAACTTTCCCCGACACCCCATTTTCCGAACCCCCATTTAAAGTAAATGCAGCGGTTTCGCAACGCACTTTCATTGAAAAACTTTGTCTTTTGCAGGAAGAATTTGCCAAACCGCAGGAACTTGTCCGCACTAACCGAATGAGCCGACATTTATATGATATTGTAAAAATATCTGAAACGGAAATAGCCGACAAAGCATTAACAGACAATGATTTATGGGCTTCCATTGTTGAACACAGACAGAAGTATGTAAAAATGAAAAACTTTGATTACGAATTGTTGAAACCTCAGAACATCAACTTTATTCCGCCCGATTTTATCATTTCGCAGTGGCAACAGGATTACGAAACAATGCGTGAAACAATGATTTACGGAGAATCGTTGCCATTTAACAAGATGATAGACAAAATGAAACAACTGAATAAAAAGATAAATCAGATTAGTAAAGAGTGATTTTATGGATTATTTACTGCACTTACTGATATTGGTCGGCATCTACGTCATGCTTTCGCAAAGTTTGAACCTGTCGGCAGGTTTCGGCGGAATGATTTCGCTGGCGCACGCGGGATTTTACGGTGTTGGCGCCTATACTGCCGCTTTGCTTGCCGTCAATTTTCAGGTTCCGTTTCTGCTCGCCCTGCCCGTTGCCATGCTGTTGAGCGGATTGCTGGCGTTAATCGTGTCGGCAATTGCCCTGCGCACCATTGACGACTATTTTATTATCTGTACGCTGGGCATTCAGGTGGTTGTTTTTTCGCTGATGAACAACTGGATGTCGCTCACAAGAGGGCCTTTGGGCATTCCGGGTATACCGGGCATTTCGCTGTTTGGCATGGGAATAGAAAGTAAGTGGGCGTTTTTGCTGTTAACAGTCGTCTTTGTCGCCCTGATATTCCTTTTCCTGAAGAAACTGACCGGCTCCGCTTTCGGACGTACACTGCGGGCATTGAGCGAAGACGAGATTTTTACGCAGTCACTGGGGAAGAATGTCTATCTGTCGAAAGTGACGGCATTTACGGCAGGCGCCATGCTTGCCGCCATTCCGGGCGCGTTGTATGCGCATTATATCAGTTACATCGACCCGACAAGTTTCACTGTGGACGAATCCATCTTCATTCTTTCCATTGTCATTATCGGTGGAATGCGCAATTGGTGGGGAAGCGTTGCTGCGGCCGCATTTCTTGTTCTACTGCCCGAAGCGTTGCGATTTGTCGGGATGCCCAATGCCATTGCCGCCAATATGCGACAGATTATTTATGGCGGCATACTGATTTTCATGATGTTCCGGTATAGCAGAGGGTTTGTGTCCGAAATAAAACCTGCCAAAAAAGAAACATCTGTCCCTGCGGATGATACAGCCGGTATTGGTAAAGACTAAAATCATTATAAGGAGACGAGGTCAGGTACGCTGAACTTTCTATTTACATTTGCAGATGTTGTAATGTTTATTGGTTTGCAACTACAAAATTTCAACTTTGGAGGCGATTTATTTGTCGCCCCTTTTTGAGTAACAAATTTTTTAATTATTTTTGTCGGTCAGCGTTGATAA